>WNGE01003015.1_pt2 | contig 23539 bp, 21 predicted proteins | sample 5400651 | NCBI WGS metagenome assembly WNGE01 (sample SAMN13153370, study PRJNA577476) | soil metagenome | isolation source: 60 cm soil or saprolite under grassland replicate 2 | place: USA:California | collected 2016-06-15
TTTCCCCCTCGAGCTCCCCCTTCCTTGGAGTCCGGCTTGTCATTCTCACCTCAGGCCGCCTCGCTCGTGGTGGGCTTTGAAGAATTCCCGTGAGCCTGCGGTCGCCATCGCCGCTGACGCAGAGATCTCGAGTGCGAGCGCCGCGGCGGCGACGATCTGGGCGAAGCGGTAGACCTTGCCCGCTCCGGCGCAGCCCATCAGCGACAGCCACGAGCGCGCATAGGGCAGCGTCGTCCCGCCCCCGACCGTTGCCACCTCGAGCCCCGGGAGCCTGATCGAGACGTTGAGCCCGCCCTCGACCCGGCGGGCCGCGCCGTGCGCCATCGAGCTCGTCCCGACCATTCCGATGTCCTGGCCGGTGGCGGTGAAGAGCGCGGCGATCGCGGTCGCCGGCGTGAACGCGACCGATTGCATCCCGGAGGCGACCGCGCCGTGTGTGCCCACGAACGTGAGATCGAGCAGATCGTCCGCGCTCGTCCGGAGGACGCGGCGGATCGCGTCGTCGGTCAGCGTCGTCTCCGCGATCACCGTCTTCCCGTGCCCGCCGCGCTCGAAGTAGCGGTGCGAAGGCTTCTTGTCGCCGCCCATGTTCCCTTCCAGCACGGAGCGCACCGGTGTCACCGGCGTCCGCTCCGACACGAACCCGTGGTTGAGCGCGTAGCTGTTCCGCGTGACCATGTTCAGCCCGACCGCGTCGCCGGTCGTGAACGCGTACATGACGTGGCACATCGGCCCGACCACGTGGGTCTCGAGCTCGCGCAGCCTCGCGTGGAGGGACAGTCCCTCCACCGGCGCGCCTTCCAGCCAGGAGCGCATCTCGGGAACCTGTCCCTGGATCCAGCGCGCGAACTCGACCGCCTCGCCGGTGCTCTCGAACAGGAACGCGCTCGCGCGCGTCATCCGGTCGCGGAGTACGTACGTGTGGAAGCCTCCGGACTCTGCCGCAGCCCGGGTGCCGCGGTGGAGGGAGAGCGCCAGCCCTCCCTCGGTGTTCGCCAGCGGGACGTACACGCTCTCCGGCGAGCGGCCTCGCTCCTCGACCTGCCCCTCGGGCTCGGACAGCTCGTACTCGCCGAGCGCGATCTCGAGCGGCCCGACCACCGCGACCGGCACGACCGCGACCCCGGTCAGCGCCTCGGTCGCGCGTGAGAAGCCCTGTAGGTCGTCCCAGAAGACCTCGCCGTCCTGCGTCAGCGGCCGCAGCTCGTCCTGCCGGGCCCTGATCGACCCTGGATCGTTCTTCCGCGGCCAGCGGCGGGGCTCCATGGCAAAGAGCTTAAGCTTCGGACGATGGAGACTGCCCTCGAGTCGCAGCCGGCCGCCCCGCCGCCCAGCACGGAGCATGAGAGCGTTCTGCGCTATTACGAGCTCGCCAAGCGGGCCGAATGGCAGGTGCGGGACATGCCTTGGGGCGAGATTCCGCCGATTCCGGAGACGACCAAGGGGTCGCCGGAGAAGAAGGCGCGCCGACTCGACCTGTGGCGCTCCGTGATCACGCAGCAGTACCAGGCCGACATGTTCGCGGTCGAGATGGCCTCACAGCTTCTCGAGGCGGCGCCGCACTACGAGGCGAAGCTCTATTACACGACGATGGTGCAGGACGAGTCGCGTCACACGGAGGCGTGGCTGAAGCTGATCGCGGAAGCCGGCGGTGCGACCGAGCGCGATCCCTATCTCGACGAGCTCGCGCACATGTTCCTCGAGCTCGACTCGCTGGAGGAAAAGGTCTTCCTGATGCAGGTCTTCTTCGAGCGGCTGATCATCCCGCGCTTCCGGTTGATCGCGCGCGCGGCGCCGGGAACCGTGCTCGCAGACCTCTGCAACCGCCTGACCGTCGACGACGGCATCCATCACCGCTCGGGGGTCGCCTACGAGCGGATACTGCTCGAGGGCGCGCCGAAGAAAGTCCACAAGCAGCTCGTCAAGGTCGCGAACGAGATGCTCCCGATCTTCGCCCGGCACGTGCTCTGGCGCCCGAAGGCGCGCGAGTGGATCGGCGGGCTGATGCGCTCCCGCGACATCGAGCGCCTGCGCGAGGACATCGAGGAGGGCGTGAAGATGGCCTCCTCGCTCGGCATCGACGTCGGCGACATCGAGATCCCCGTCTCCTAGTGGCCACCTTGATGGACGGCAAGGCGCTCGCCGCACGTGTGCGCGCCGAGGTCGCAGACGAGGTGCGGGAGCTGGGGGACCTCGGACTCACGACGCTGCTGGTCGGGCGTGATCCGGCATCGGAGACCTACATTCGACTCAAACATGCGGCTGCGAATGAGGTCGGGATCCGGCCGGTCGACATGCGGTTGCCCGAAGAGACGACCCAGAACGAGCTCTTGGAGGTGGTCGAAGCCTTGAACGCGGACGACGCGATCGACGGCATCCTCGTCCAGACGCCCCTTCCGCCTCAGATCGACGAGATCACCGCCACGGACGCCGTCGCCCCGCTGAAGGACGTGGACGGATTCCATCCACTGAACGCCGGGCAGCTGTATCGCGGCAGGCCGACGCTCGTCCCGGCGACGGCGGCCGGGATCATGGCCCTCCTCGACGAGTACGAGGTTCCGCTGGACGGCGCCCGCGCCGTCGTCCTGGGGCGCAGCGACCGGGTGGGGAAGCCCGTCGCCCTCCTGCTGCTTCACCGCCATGCGACCGTCACGATTTGCCACTCGCACACCGATGATCTGGCCCGCTTCACGCTCGACGCCGACGTCCTGGTCGTCGCCGTCGGCAGCGCCGGGATCGTCACGGCCGACATGGTCAAGCAGGGTGCCACGGTCATCGACGTCGGCATGAACGCGACCGATGGAGGTCTGGTCGGGGACACGGATCCGGGTGTGGCCGAGAGGGCCGGCCTCCTGACGCCGGTGCCCGGCGGCGTCGGCCCGATGACGATCGCGATGCTGCTCCGGAACACGGTTCGGGCTGCGCGGATGCGGCGGGGTGCGCTTGCGTTCCCCAGATAGGGCCGTTATGGTTGGCGGGTTCCTGTAAGTTCCGGCGGCTCGGTGCCCGGGCCGTCGTTGTTTTGTGGTTGAAGGAGGGTTTTGGTTGGCTCAGGGCACCGTGAAGTGGTTCTCGAACGAGAAGGGTTATGGTTTCATCGAGCGCGAGGGTGAGGACGATGTGTTCGTCCATTTCACCGCGATCGCCGGTGAGGGCTACAAGTCCTTGACTGAAGGCCAGCGGGTCGAGTTCGACGTCGTGGAGGGCACGAAGGGCCTCCAGGCGGCGAACGTCCAGCCGGTCTAGCTCTTTTCTCACGAGACAACAGTTACGCGGGCCCCGAAAGGGGCCCGCTTTATGACCGGGACCGAGAGCCGCGTTGCCACTGGGCGTTCTGGAAGGATTGAGGCGATGGCTATCTCCAGAGACGAAGTGCTGCACGTGGCGCGCCTGGCGAGGCTCGCTTTGACCGACGAGGAGGTCGAGCGCTCGCTTCCAGCAGCAGCTGAGCGCGATCCTCGAGGCCGTGGGCAAGGTCGGGGAGCTCGACCTGTCCGGCGTGGAGCCGACCTCGCATCCGCTCGAGCTTTCGAACGTCTGGGCCGAGGACGAGCCGAGACCATCGCTTCCGCTCGAGGAGGCGCTCCAGAACGCGCCCGACCGTGAGGGCGGCTACTTCCGCGTCCCGCCGGCGTGACGAGAACGGGGGAAACCAGGTTTCCCCCGTTGGCCCCCTTCTTAAGGTTGGAGGCACGGCTAAGCGCTGTTCGGCTCTCGCCGGGTCAAGCCCGGCTTCGCCGGCGACTCGTTTTGGTGCCATGGAGTGTTCTGGAAGGATTAAGGCGATGGCGATTCCGAGGGGCGAATGCTTCGTGTTGCAGGCGTCGCTCGGCTGGCGCTGACGGCATGATCCGGCACAGGGGCGGCACACACAGGTCCGGATTTCGCGGATACGGTGTCTGCAGGGGTCCCGGGGGACCCCTGGGGGCAGTTTGGGGGAAGGTCGAGCGCTCGTGATCGACACGCTGCGCTTGACCGCCGAGCAGGCGAGCGGCCTGCTCGAGCGCAAGGAGGTCTCCGTCGCCGAGCTCCACGCCGCCTACCTGGGCGCTATCGAGCAACGCGACGGCGAGCTGCACGCGTACCTGACCACCGTCTCCGAGCCCGAAGGCGACGGGGTCCCGGTGGCCTTCAAGGACGTGATCTCGACTCGGGGCGTCGAGACGACCGCCGGCTCGAAGATCCTCGCCGGTTTCCGCCCCGTCTACGACGCGACCGTCGCCGCCCGCTGCAAGCAGGCGGGGCTGCCGCTGCTGGGCAAGACGAACATGGACGAGTTCGCGATGGGCTCGTCGACCGAGAACTCGGCCTACGGCCCGACCCGGAACCCGTGGAATCCCGAGCGAGTTCCCGGCGGGTCGTCCGGCGGCTCGGCGGCCGCCGTCTCGGGCGGGCTCGCTCCCTGGGCACTCGGATCCGACACCGGCGGCTCGGTCAAGCAGCCGGCCGCGCTCTGCGGCGTCGTCGGCCTGCGCCCGACCTACGGCACGGTCTCCCGCTTCGGGATCGTCGCCTTCGCTTCCAGCCTCGACCAGGTCGGGCCGATCACGAAAACGGTCAGAGACTGCGCGCTCCTCTACCGGATCATCGCCGGCCGCGACCGGTGCGACACGACCACCGTTGACCTTCCCGAGCACGTCGAGCTGCCGGAAGCCGACGACCTGAAAGGCCTCCGCGTCGGCGTCCCGAAGGAGCTGAACGAGGCCGAAGGGATCGAGCCCGGCGTCTCCGCGTCCGTCAACGCCGCGATCGAGCTCTGCCGCGAGCTCGGCGCCGAGGTGGGGGAGTGTGAGCTGCCGCGCTCCGTCGAGTTCGGCCTGCCTTGCTACTACCTGATCGCCCCCTCCGAGGCCTCGTCCAACCTCGCCCGCTACGACGGCGTCCGCTACGGGCCGCGCGTTCCGCGCGACAGCATCCGGGAGATGTACGAGCAGACGCGCGATGCGGGGTTTGGCGACGAGCCGAAGCGGAGGATCATGCTCGGCGCCTACGCGCTCTCGGCCGGCTACTACGAGGCGTTCTACGGACAGGCGCAGAAGGTGCGGACGGTGATCCGGGACGAGTTCGCCGCCGCGCTCGAGCGCTTCGACGTGCTCGTGTCGCCGACCTCGCCGACCGTCGCGTTCCCGCTGGGAGCGAAGACGGACAACCCACTCGCGATGTATCTGTCGGACGTGCTCGCGATCCCGCCGAACATGGCAGGGCTGCCCGGGCTCTCGATCCCGTGCGGCCTCTCGGAAGGTCTGCCTGTCGGGCTCCAACTCGTTGGGCCCCAGTTCTCCGAGAACGTGCTCTTCCGCACCGGGCACGCGCTCGAGCAGGCGCTCGGCTTCGACTCGGTCCCGGAGCGACTTCGATGAGCTGGGAGCCGGTGATCGGTTGCGAGATCCACGTCCATCTGAAGACGCGAACGAAGATGTTCTGCCGCTGTCCGACCGGCTTCGGCGAACCGGAGAACACGCGCACCTGCCCGGTCTGCCTCGCGCACCCGGGCGCGTTACCGGTGCCGAACGCCCGCGCGATCGAGTGGACGATCAAGCTCGGCCTCGCGCTCGGCTGCGAGATCGCCCCGCGGGCCGTCTTCCACCGCAAGAACTACTTCTACCCGGACAACCCGAAGGGCTATCAGATCTCGCAATACGACGAGCCCCTCTGCATAAGCGGGTCTCTGGCGATGCCCGGACCGGACGGCGAGACCACGATAGGGATCGTCCGCGCCCACCTCGAGGAGGATGCCGCCAAGAGCGTGCACATGGGCGGGGCCGAGGGCCGGATCCACGGCGCCGACCGCTCGCTGATCGACTTCAACCGCAGCGGCACTCCGCTCGTCGAGATCGTGACGGCTCCGGACATCCACTCGTCGGAGCAGGCGAAGCGCTTCCTCCAGCTGCTGCGCCAGACCGTGCGCGAGCTCGGGATCTCGGACGCGGAGATGCAGGAAGGGTCGATGCGCTTCGACGTCAACGTCTCCGTGCGACCGGAAGGCTCGGACGAGCTGCGCACGCGCACCGAGCTCAAGAACATCAACTCGTTCAACTTCGCGGCTCAGGGAATCGAGCGCGAGATCCAGCGACAGATCGGGATCTACGAGGCGGGCGGCGAGGTCGAGCAGGAGACGCTCCACTTCGTTCCCGGCCGCGAGGACGCACCGCCGCTGCGGTCGAAGGAGGAGGCGCAGGACTACCGCTACTTCCCCGAGCCGGATCTCCTCCCGATCGAGCCGCCGGTGGAGATGGTCGAGCAGGCGCGCTCGGAGATCGGCGAGCTCCCGCAGGAGCGCATCCGCCGGCTCGAGGCGGAGCTCGACTTCGGCCTGGCGGAGGGCCTCGTCACCAGCGGCCGCGACGAGCTCTATTCGCGGACTCCGGGCGACCGGCGCGCCGTCGCGAACGTGGTCATGAACGAGCTGGCGGCCGCAGGGATCGATCCGAGAGCGGTCGACGGCGCGGAGCTCGGCAAACTAATCGAAGCCCGCGACCGGATTGCGCGCGACGCCTTGACGAAGGCGCTCGCGGCGAGCGGCGAGCCCGGCTTCTCCGCGGAGGACTACCTCGGCGAGGCGCTGATCGCGGACGCGTCCGAGCTCGACCCCGTAATCGAGCAGGTCATTGCCGCGAACGAGGAGCAGGTGGCGGCCTACCGAGGTGGGAAGGAGGGCGTGCTCGGCTTCCTGGTCGGGCAGGTGATGAAGGAGACGCAGGGGAAGGCGAATCCCCGCGTGGTCAACGAGCGGTTGCGCGCAAAGCTGAAGAGTTAGAGAATGAGCGCGTGAAGGCCGCGGGTTGTCTCCTGCTTGCCGGGATGGTCGTGGCGGCCGCAGGCTGCGGCGGGAGCAACGCGCCGAAAGTGAAGGAGAATCCTTCGCGGTCTTTCGGCGCGAGCGACTGCAAGCGGCCAGACGTTTCCACCTGCGAGACCGAGGTGCGGGCCGAGCTCCGCAAGTTTGCGCCGACGAGGACGCAGACGACCTACAACCACTGCGATGTCGTGCTCTGGAGCGGAACCTCGTCGCTCTCGGTCAAATCGGCCGTGCTGAACAACGACCACGACGACTGGTCCCCGTATCCGGCGCCCGCCTGGGACAAGGGCCCAGCGGTCGCCTACGGCAGCACCTCGGGTTTTGCGCGGGGATGCTCGAACACGGTCAGGTTCGAGGACGGCAACGGGAGCATCGAGATCTACGCGTCCGATCCCTATCACGGCTCAAACGGATACGGCTGCACGCCGGCCGGGAACTACACGTGCAGGGGGCCGCTGGACGACGGGCCCTACGACAAGTCAAGGCTCGACGGCGACGACCTGCGGGTGATCTACCTCGCGTGCCTGAAGCAGTACCCGCGTTGCTGGGGACCGTTCACCTGCGCCGGCGGCGCGAAGTACTGCGGCGGCTGATTCAGAGCAATTCGCACATCCGTGCGGTGTTCGGCCAGGGCGTGAAGCCGAGCCCGCTCCGGTAGGCGCGCTCGGCCACCCACATCTGCTCGAGCGGCGTCCAGTGGTCGGCGGTGCCCTTGCGGGCGAGGAGCCGCGGCGCCCACTCCCGCTGGAACTCGATGTCCATCTGCAGGCCGCCGTAATAGGTCGGATCCGGGTCGTCCCAGGCCCCCTCGTGGCTGTGGATGCAAAGCCACTCCCGCTTATGGGGTGGGTTAGTCGCGCGCCGTCCGGCGAGCGTTGCCCGGCGCCGCCAGAGGGCCCTGACCCACCGCCGGTATGCGTGGCTCGGGTCGAGCTCGGAAGCGGCGGAGGAGGTTGGCTGCCTTCCCATGACGCGCTTCCATCGCCACGTCCTGCGCCGGTAGACGCGAATCTGCCGGACGAGATACCCGTCCTCGGGCGCGATCACCTTGTGGGCTGCGAGCACGCCGGAGTGAGGGGCGCCGGCGGTGCTGAGCACCGCGATCAGGAGCCGCAGTAGTGACACAAGGCGACGCGGTAGCCGCTTCCGCCGCGCCCCAAACATCAAAGCGCGATGCTTCGCCGATGCAGGCGCTCACGCGACGGCTCTCCGACGCGGCCGGTGCCTACCGCACGGTCTTCCGGAACCCGCCGCTGCGGCGGGTCCAGCTCGCGTACGGGGCGTCGATCACCGCCGAGTGGGGCGCGGTCGTCGCGCTGGCGGTGTTCGCGTACCAGATCCGGGGAGCGGTGGGCGTCGGGATCGTGGGCCTCGTGCGGATGTTGCCCGCGGCGGTCGCCACGCCGTTCGCCGCTCTCCTCGCCGACCGCTTCCGCCGCGAGCGCGTGCTGCTCTGGATCGAGATTGCCGCCGCCGCAGCGCTCGGAGCCTCGGCTGCTGCGTTCTTCGCCGGCCGCGCCGAAGTCCCGATCTACGCCTTTGCCGGGGTGCTCGCCGTCTTCTCCACGCTGCTCCGGCCGACACTCGCGGCGCTGCTGCCTTCACTGGCGACTACGCCCGAGGAGCTGATCGCGGCCAACGGCGCCTCGCTCACGACCGAGAGCCTCGGCACGCTCGCCGGGCCTCTCCTCGCCGGCGTGATCGTGGCGGCCGCCGACGCGGGAGTCGTGTTCGCGGCGGCCGCCGGGGTTTACCTCGTGGCCGCAGCGCTCGTTCGGCGGGTCCACGTCGAGGGCCCGCTCGCGACGGCGGAGGCGCGGAGCACGGGCCAGGAGCTTCTCGGCGGCTTTCGCGTCGTCGCCCAGGAGCCGCATCCGAGGCTGCTGATCGCGCTCTTCGCGGCTCAGACGCTCGTTCGGGGCTCGCTCAACGTCCTGATCGTGGTGATGGCCTTCAGCCTGCTCCACGCAGGTGGAAGCTGGGTCGGCTTCCTGACCGCGGCGCTCGGCGCGGGAGGTCTCATCGGCGCGTTCGGATCGCTCGCGCTCGCCGGCCGCCGGCTTGCGGTTCCGTTCGGAGTCGGACTGCTCCTGTGGGGCCTGCCGATCGCGGCACTCGGACTCTGGCCGAACAAGGTGTCGGCGCTCCTGCTGCTGGCAGTCGTCGGCGTCGGCAACTCGCTGGAGGACGTGGGCGGCTTCACGCTGCTCCAGCGCATCGTCCGCGACGAGGTGCTCGCGCGGGTTCTCGGCGTGCTTTGGGGGCTCGCAATGGCGGGGGTCGGAATCGGTTCGGTGCTGGCGCCGCCGCTCATCCACGCCGTCGGCTCGCAGGGCGCGGCCGCCGCGACGGGCTTGTTCCTCGCCGCGGTCGTCGTGCTCGCGTGGCCGAAGCTCGTGTCGATCGACCGCTCTGCCGCCGCCCCGCTGGAGGAGCTCGCGGCGATCGGCAGAGTCCCGATGTTCCGCGGCCTGTCCGTCGCGGCCAAAGAGCGCGTCGCTGCCAGCCTCATCCCCGTGAGCGTTCCGACCGGAGAACGGATCGTCAAAGAGGGGGAGACCGGGGACCGCTTCTACATCGTGATGGACGGCGAGCTCGACGTAGAGGAGAGCGGTCGCCCCGCTGGAAGGGGCTCGCCGGACTACTTCGGCGAGATCGCGCTGCTCCGGGACGTGCCGCGGACGGCAACGGTCACCGCGCGGACGCCGGTCCGGCTCTATGCGCTCGACCGCGACGACTTTCTCGCCGCCGTGACGGGCTACTCGGGCGGCCGGGAGGCGGGAGAGGCCGTCGTGGCCGAACGCCTCGCGTCTACCTAGCGCCCTGGAAGTGTAGGCTCGCAACTCGGTGAAGCTCCGCCCCCTCCTGATCGCCACCGTCCTGACCGCGCTCCTGCTTCCGGCACTGGTCTCGGCCGCCTCGAGCTCGACCAAGCTGAAGCAGTATGCGAGCGTGGCGCTCAACGTTCTCGCCCCCGGCGAAGCGTCCGACAGCGGCCCGAACTCGACCGACCAGCTCCAGCTCTATGACGGCCTGACGCCGCTCTGGAACGCGGTCAGCACGTCCAACCTCAGGAAGTACTTCAAGCCGGAGACGCTCGGGATCCAGGGCAAGCCGGTACGCGTCGAGGACACGGGCCGGAAGGGGCTCCGGATCGCCCGTGACAAATGGGGCGTCGCCCACATCACGGGGAAGACGCGTGCGGACGTCTGGTTCGGCGCCGGCTGGGTGACGGGGGAGGACCGCAACCTGCTCCTGCAGATCATCCGCGCGCCCGCGAGGATGGCCGCGCTCGACGTCCCGGGCCTCGACGCCTTCAGCGTCGCGCTCTCCGGGCAGACGTTCGTCCCGAGCCAGCAGGCCGAGGACTTCCTCGCCGCGCAGGTGCAGCTTCTGCAAAGCCAGGGCGCAAAGGGGAAGCGGATCATCGCCGAGGTCGACGGCTTCCTCGCCGGCCTGAACGCATACCTCGCCTCCACTCACCTGCAGATCGCGCCGTGGAACCGGAACGACGTGATCGCAGCCGCGGCGCTGATCGGAGGGATCTTCGGGGTCGCCGGCGGCGACGAGGTGCGCCGGTCGGAGTTCCTCGACGCGCTCGACCAGCGGCTCGGAGCCGCCGAGGGACGTGTCGTGTGGGACGACCTCCGACAGGTGAAGGATCCGGCGTCGCCCGTCTCCGTCCCGGGGACGTTCCCCTACGGCGAAGCCGCCGGCTCGGCGATGCCCGGCAACGCCGTCGTCGACGACGGCAGCTTCCAGCCGTTCGAGCCCGGCGGCCCCAAGCTCGCCCCGAAGCACGACGGCAGGCCGAGCATGAGCAACGCGCTGCTCGTTTCCGCGAAGCGCTCCGCTTCGCACCACCCGATCTTCGTCGCCGGGCCGCAGGTGGGCTATTACTGGCCCGAGTTCTTCCTCGAGCTCGACCTCCACGGCGGCGGGGTCGACACGCGCGGGGCGGTCTTCCCGGGTGTCCCCTACGTCGTGATCGGGCGCGGGAAGGACTACGCCTGGAGCGCGCAGTCGTCCCACTCCGACATCGTCGACCAGTTCGTCGAGACGCTCTGCGGGGGAGACGACCTCCACTACCTCTACAAGGGCGAGTGCCGTGAGATGGGCACCTTCGACGCCGGGCTCCTCAAGGGCCGTGCCGGCCAGCCGGACCGCCGGCTGATCTTCCACACGACCGTCCACGGGCCCGTCGTCGGCTATGCCGAGGTCGGCGGCGTGCGCGTGGCGATCTCGAGCGACCGCTCGACGCGGGGACGGGAGCTGATGAGCGCGTTCGCCTTCTCCGACCTCGACTCGAACAAGGTCACCTCCGCGCAGAGCTTCTACAAGGTGATGAACGAGGAAGAGTTCTCGTTCAACTGGGTCTACGCCGACAACAAGGACATCGCGTACTTCTCGGCCGCACGGCTCCCGAACCGCGCGCCCGGGGTCGACATCGGCCTGCCGACGATCGGAACCGGCGCGTACGACTGGCAGGGCTTCGAGCCTCTGAAGACGCACGCGCGCGCGATCAATCCGAAGAGCGGGGCGATCCTCGGCTGGAACAACAGGCCCGCGCGCGACTACTCGGCACCGGACGACCAGTGGTCGTGGGGCTCGGTGCAGCGTGTCCAGCTGTTGCAGGCCGCGATCGCGCGGTACAAGGTCCACAACGTCGCGAGCGTCGTCGGCGCCATGAACCAGGCCGCGACGCAGGACGCGCGCATGGTGCTCGTCTGGCCGGTGATCAAGGAGATGCTCGGCAAGGGGACCGCGCCCGCTGCCGGCGATGCGCAGCTGGTCAGCCTCCTCGACGGCTGGCTGTCCCGGGGAGCGAGCCGACTCGACGGCGACCTGAACGGGAAGATCGACGACCCGGGCGCCGCGATCATGGACGCCGCCTGGCCACGTCTCGCCGACGCCGTGCTCTCGGGCAAGATCGGACTGCTGACCGATCGACTGGCGCAGCTGATTCCCCGGGACGACAACGCCAACAACCAGGGATCCGCGTACGACTCGGGCTGGTACGGCTACGTCCAGAAGGATCTGGCGGAAGGGCACCCGACGTACTGCGGCGCCGGAAACGTCGGCGCGTGCGCCGGTGCGCTGTGGGATGCGATCGACCAGGCACGCAAGGAGCTCGCTGCCGCACAGGGGCTCGATCCGTCTTCGTGGCATGCCGATGCGACCACGGAGCGGATCCAGTTCCGTCCCGGGTTGCTGGGCAAGAGCATGCGCTGGGCGAATCGGCCGACCTTCCAGCAGGTGATCTCGTTTAGCAGCCACCGCCCGCGCTCGCGCCACTGACCGACGGCTCGGCGTTTCCGGCCGCTTCGTTAGTCTCACCGGCAGTGCCCGAGAAGCGCTACCTGATGACCCCGGGGCCGACTCCCGCGCCTCCGCAGGTGCTCGCCGCGATGGCGGAGCCGGTCATCCACCACCGCGCCCGCGACTACCGCCAGCTGTTCGAGACATTGCTCGGGCGGCTCGCGGAGGTGTTCCGGACCGAGCAAGAAGTTCTCCTGTACACGTCGTCGGGGACCGGCGGGATGGAGTCGGCCGTCGCGAACCTCTGCTCGCCCGGCGACTGGACCCTCGTCGTCTCGGCCGGGTACTTCGGCGAGCGCTTCGGCGCGCTGGCCAAGGCCTACGGAGCCGACGTCGAGGAGATCCGCTACGAGTGGGGAGAATCGCCGTCGGCGGACGACCTCGCCTCGCGACTCTCCGAGCTCGGCGGCGCGGCCGTCGTCTTGCTGACCCAGTCCGAGACCTCGACCGGGGTAGTCGCCGACGTCCAGGCACTGGCGGCCGCCGCCAAGGAGGCCGGGGCGCTCGTGGTCGTGGACGCGATCTCGAGCCTGGGCGCAATCCCGCTCGAGACCGACGCCTGGGGTATCGACGTCGCCGTCTCCGGCTCCCAGAAGGCGCTGATGACGCCGCCGGGTCTCGCCGTGGTCTCGGTGTCCGAAGACGCCTGGAAGCGTGCGGAGAACACGCCCCTGCCGCGGTTCTACTTCGACTGGGCGCCGGTGCGCAAGGCGCAGGAGCGCTTCGACGCCGCTTTCACCCCGGCCGTCTCGCTCGTCGCCGGGCTGAACGTCGCGCTGGGGCTGATCCTCGAGGAAGGGCTCGAGGCCGCCTTCGACCGGCACGTCCGCCTCGGCCGCGCCTGCCGGGCGGGGATCAAGGCGATGGGGCTCGAGCTGTTCTCCCCCGACGAGGACCGCTCGGCCGTCGTCACCGCCGTCCTCGCCCCGGACGGAATCGACTCCGGCGAGCTCGTGGCTTCGATCCGCGACCGCTTCGGGATCACGCTCGCCCCCGGCCAGGGCCCGCTCAGGGGCCGCATCTTCCGCATCGGACATATCGGCTACTACGACATCTTCGACATCACGACCGCGCTCGCCGGCGTCGAGCTCGCGCTCGCCGAGGCCGGCGCGGACATCGAGCGCGGGATCGCGATCAGTCGCGCGCTCGAGGTGTTCGAGCACACAACCGTGTGAAGCCGCGCGTCCTCGTCCGAGAGCAGATCGCCGACGCCGGCGTCGAGCTCCTGCGCGAGCGCTACCGGGTCGACGTCGACGCAAACGGCGAGCTCTCCGAGCAGATCGGCGACTACGACGCGATCATCATCCGCTCCGCGACCAAGCTGACCGCCGACCTGATCGAGCGCGCCGAGAAGCTGAAGGTGATCGGGCGGGCCGGAGTGGGGGTGGACAACGTCGACGTCGAGGCCGCGACCCGGCGCGGGATCGTGGTCGCGAACGCCCCCGAGTCGACGGTGATCTCGGCCGCCGAGCACACGATCGGCCTCCTGCTCGCCCTCTCGCGCAACATCCCGCAGGCGCACGCGGCTCTCAAGCAGGGACGCTGGGAGCGCTCGCGCTACGGGGGCCTCGAGGTCGCGGACAAGACGCTCGGCGTCCTCGGCTTCGGCCGCATCGGCCAGCAGGTCGCCCGTCGCTCTGCCGGGCTGCAGATGCGCGTCGTCGCCTACGACCCGTTCGTCTCCAAGGAGCGCTTCCGCGAGCTGGGAGTCGAGCGCGCCGAGTCCCCGGAGGACGTGATGGCGGCCGCGGACTTCATCACCCTGCACCTGCCCTTGACTCCGGAGACCCGCGGCTCGATCGGCGCCGAGGCCTTTGCCCGGATGCGGCCTGGGGTCCGCCTTGTCAATGCCGCGCGCGGCGAGCTCGTGGACGAGGAGGCGCTGCTCGAGGCGCTGCGCTCCGGCCAGGTCGCAGGGGTTGCCCTCGACGTCTTCTCCGCCGAGCCCTACTCCGGCCCGCTGCTCGAGCTCGACAACGTCGTCGTCACGCCGCACCTCGCCGCCTCGACGGAGGAGGCCCAGGACCGCGCCGGCCTGATCGTGGCGGAGCAGGTGGCGGCGGCGCTCGAGGGGGAGCTCGTCACGAACGCCATCAACATCCCGGCGATCCGGGCCGAGGACCTCGAGCTGCTCGGCCCGTACATCCCGCTCGCGGCCACGCTCGGCCGCCTGGCGATGGAAGTGGCCGGCGGCCGCGTCGAGCAGATCGGGCTCACCTACTACGGCGGCCTGTCCGTCTACGACACACGCCTGCTGACGGTCGCGGCCTTGAACGGCGCCTTCCAGGGCCGTGTTGACCAGCCCGTCAACTACGTCAACGCACCGCTCGTCGCCGAGGAGCTCGGCGTCGACGTGGTCGAGGAGAAGCGCCGCTCGTCGCGCGACTTCACCAATCTGATTCGCGTCGCAGCGCGGACGAATGGGGAGGAGCTCCGCGTCGCGGGGACGACGATCGGCCGCGAGCACCGCCGCTGGCTCGTCTCGGCGCTCGGGTTCGAGCTCGAGATGGAGCTGTCGGCGCTGATGGTGTTCTTCCGCTACGACGACGTGCCGGGGGTGATCGGGAAGGTGGGGACGCTGTTCGGCGAGGCCGGCGTCAACATCGCCAACATGGCGGTCTCGCGCACGCGGCGCGGCGGCAAGGCGCTGATGGCGCTCTCGATCGATTCACCGGCGCCTCCGGAGCTGGTCGAGAGCCTGCGCAGCGGCGGCTTCGACGAGGTCCGGTTCGTGTCGCTTGAATAGCAGCCAGTGAGGCGCGAGCTTCCGACCGGGACCGTCACGTTTCTCTTCACCGACATCGAAGGGTCGACCCGGCTGCTCGAAAGACTGGGCGACGCCTATCAGCCGGCGCTGGAGGAGCACCACCGGCTCCTGCGCGACGTGTTCAACCGCCATGGCGGCGTCGAGGTTGACACCCAGGGCGACGCCTTCTTCGTCGCCTTCCCGAGCGCCGTCGAGGCTGTCCGCGCTGCCGCTGAGGCGCAGCGCGAGCTCGTCGACACCGAGCTAGCGGTCCGGGTCGGGCTCCACTCCGGTGAAGCGGCCGTGGGGGAGACCGGCTACGTCGGCGCAGACGTCCATCGTGCCGCCCGTATCACCGCGGCGGGTCACGGCGGCCAGGTACTGCTGTCGCAGGCGACGCGGGAGCTCGTCGAACAGGATCTTCCGGAGGAGCTTGGGTTGCGCGATCTCGGCGAGCACCGGCTCAAGGACCTGACGCGGCCGCAGCGGCTCCATCAGCTCTTGATCTCCGGCCTTCCTTCGCAGTTCCCGGCGCTTCGCACGATCGAGCAGCGGCCGACGAACCTGCCGGTGCAACCGGCGCCGCTGATCGGCCGCGAGCGTGAGCTCCGGGAGGCGCGCGCGCTTCTCGGGCGCACGCGGCTGCTGACGCTGACGGGGCCTGCTGGCACCGGCAAGACGCGCCTTGCGATCCAGCTCGCGGCCGACGTGCTCGAGGAGTTCGACGACGGGGCGTTCTTCGTCGGCCTCGCGGACGTGACCGATCCGGCGTTGGTCGCGCCGAGGGTCGCGCAGACGCTAGGGCTCAACGAGCGCGGGGGCGTCGAGCTCGGGGACGCCGTCGCCGACTACCTCGCGGGTAAGCGGTTGCTGCTCGTGCTCGACAATGTGGAGCAGATCCTCGGCGCCGCGCCCGACGTCAGCCGGTGGATCAGCGTGGCCGGCGAGTCGAAGGTCCTGGCGACCGGCCGCACGGCGCTCCGGCTCTCGGTCGAGCAGGAGTACCCGGTGCCGCCGCTTCCTGGAGCCGCCGCCATCGAACTCTTTGCCGAGCGTGCCAGAGCGGTGCGGCCGGACTTCGCGCTCGACGGCGACCGCACGACCGTGGCGGAGATCTGTACGCGGCTGGATTCGCTACCGCTCGCGATCGAGCTCGCGGCCGCCCGGGTCAATCTGCTTCCGCCGCCGAAGCTGCTCGAGCGGCTCGACCAGCGGCTCTCGGTCCTCACCGGAGGAGCACGCGACGCCCCGGAACGGCACCAGACCCTGCGCGCGGCGATCGACTGGAGTTTCGGGCTGCTGGAGGTAGAGGAGCAGGAGCTGCTGGTGCGTCTTTCCGTCTTCGCCGGCGGCTTCACGCTCGAGGGGGCGGAAGCGGTCTGCGACGCCTCGATAGACGGTCTCGCCTCGCTCGTCGAGAAGAGCCTGCTCACGCAGCGCGAGGGCGGCGGGGACCCGCGGTTCGCGCTGCTCGAGACGGTGCGCGAGTACGCGCGCGAGTGGCTGGAGGAGCGCGGCGAGGCGGGCGCGGTCTCGAAGCGCCACGCGGACTACTTCCTCTCGCTTGCCGAGGAAGTCGGCGCCGGGGGGCCGGACGAGGACCCGGAGCAGGGAAGGGAGCTGTTTGCGGAGTTCGACAACCTTCGCCGGGCGCTGAGCTGGTTTCGCGCTGTCGCGGACGTCGAAGGCGAGCTTTGCCTCGCGACCGCATCGCTCTGGGGGCTCTGGACGCGGGGCAGCTTGCGCGAGCTGGGAGGGTGGCTCGATTCAGCGCTCGAGCGAGCTGCTGGCGTTGAGCCGCGGCTGCGAGCCGCCGCGCTCGGGGCTTCGGCGCTCGCAGCCGCGAACCTGGGTGACGCGGAAGGCGCGCGAGCGAGCGCTCGCGAGAGCCTCGCGCTCGCGCGTGAGCTGGGCGACAAGCGCAAGATCGAGTGGGCGCTTCGCGTCCTGAGCTTCGACGAGCCGGACCTCGACGAGCGCCGGCGGCTCCTGGAGGAATGTGAGCGCCTGCTCCGCGAGCTCGGAGACGAGTCCGGGCTCGGCTGGGTTACGTATCTGCGTGGGATGGCGCTGTTGGAGGAGCGTCGCTTCGACCAGGCTCTGCGCACGCTCGAGGCGGCGGCGGCGCTCTTCAGTCGCTTGGGGAGGCGCTGGGAAGCGCTGAACGCCGAGATCTGTTCCGCGTATGCGCTGGTCGCGGACGATCGCGAGGCGGACGCGCGCCCGATCCTCGAGCGCGCGGTTGCCACTGCCGCCGAGCTGCACGCGCCTCCGACGGTCGTCGAGGTCGCCGTCGCGCTTGCCGCGGTTCGAGCGAAGACTGATCCGGCGGCTTCGGCGCGGCTGCTCGCAGCGTCCAGGACGATTGCCGACGACCGCGGCTATCCACTTGATCCACGCTATGTACTACCCCTCGCCGAGCAGGCGGAGGCTGCCCTGCGCCAGAGGCTCGGCGATCAGTTCGAGAGCGAGTGGGAGGCAGGCCGCGCGCTCTCGTTCGAGGAGTTCGCCGCCCTCGCGGTGGGAGAATCATGATCGAGCGCTGGCCTGAGCCGGTCGAGCGCGTCGCCGCCTTCGTCCGCGAGCACGGAGCGGAGGCGCGGATCGAGGAATTCACGACAAGCACTCCGACGGCGGAGGACGCCGCCAAGGCGGTCGGCTGCCGCCTCGATCAGATCGCGAAGTCGGTCGTCTTCGACTGCGACGGCCGCCCCATCCTCGCGCTCGTTCCCGGCGACCGCCGCGCCGATCCGCTGAAGGTGGCGAGGGCGGCCAGCTGCGAGCGGGCCCGGGTGGCCGGCCCCGACCGCGTCCGTGAGGTGACGGGCTTCGAGCCGGGGGCGGTCTCGCCGTTTCCGCTGCCGCAGGTGGAGCGCGTCTTCATCGATCCGAGGCTGGTGCGCCATGAGCATGTCTGGATCGGAGCCGGCTCCCCGAGCCACCTGGCTGTGCTACCGCCGGCGGAGCTCGTCCGGCTCAGCCGTGCGGAGACGGCGGACGTGTCCGAGGAGCCTCCGCTGTAAGATCATCCTGCGGTCGGACAAGGAGAGAAAGATGCAGGAGACCGAGAAGATCTGGATGAACGGCGAGTTCGTGGACTGGGCCGACGCCCGCATCCACGTCGGAACGCACGGTCTGCACTACGGCTCCGGCATCTTCGAGGGGATTCGCGCCTACGAGACGTCGAAGGGGACGGCGGTGTTCCGCCTGACCGAGCATCTGAAGCGGTTCCAGAACTCGGCCAAGGTGCTGTACATGACGCTTCCCTACTCGACCGAGGAGCTACGCGAGGTCAGCCACGAGCTGATTGCGCTGAACGGGCTGCCCGAGTGTTACCTCCGCCCGATCGCGTTTTACGGCTACAACGAGCTCGGCGTCCATCCGCGTGACAACCCGATCGACGTGGTCGTCATGAGCTGGCCGTGGGGCGCGTACCTCGGCGAGGAGGGGCTCCAGAACGGGATCCGCGCCAAGATCTCCTCCTGGAACCGGGTGGACATGAACACGGTTCCCCACGTGGCGAAGGCGACCGGCGTCTACCTGAACTCGATGCTCGCCGTCCTGGAGGTGACGCGGGCCGGGTACGACGAGGCGATCCTGCTCACCGACCACGGCCACATCGCCGACGGCTCGGGGGAGAACGTCTTCATCGTGAAGGACGGCGTCGTCTACACGCCGGACCTGTCCGCCTCGATCCTCCCCGGCGTCACGCGCGACACCGTGATCCAGATCGCGCAGGACCTCGGCTACCACGTGAAGGAGACCAGCCTGATCCGCACCGACCTCTACCTCGCCGATGAGATGTTCCTGACGGGGACGGCCGCCGAGGTCACGCCCGTCCGCTCGGTCGACGACCAGGAGATCGGGCCGCCCGGGCCGATCACGCGGGAGATCCAGTCGGCCTACCTCGACACCGTGCGCGGCCGCAGCGAGCGCTGGTCGCATTGGCTCGAGTACAGCACGCGCGCGCCCGCTGAGGCTTGAAGACGCCGACACGGACAATCCCGCTCTCGCGCCCCTTCCTGGACGAGCGCGAGGAAGACCTCGTTCTCGAGGTGCTGCGCTCGGGCCAGCTCTCGCTCGGGCCGGTGATCCCTCGCTTCGAGGGCATGGCCGCCGACCGCCTGGGTGCGCCGTACGCCGCGGCGGTCTCGAGCGGGACCACGGGGCTCCACCTGGCGGTGCGAATCGCCGGCATCGGCCCCGGGGACGAGGTGATCACGTCGCCGTTCTCCTTCGTCGCCTCCGCCAACTGCTTCATCTACGAGGGGGCGAAACCGGTCTTCGCCGACATCGATCCGCAGACGCTGAATCTCGACCCGGCCAAGGTCGAGGCGGCGATCACCGGCAAGACGCGGGCCGTCGTCGCCGTGGACATCTTCGGCTACCCGTGTGAGATCGACCAGATCGAGGCCATCTGCGACCGTCACGGCCTCGCGTTGATCCAGGACTCCTGCCAGGCGCTCGGGGCCGAGTACAAGGGGCGGCCGCTGGGCTCGGGCGGGCACATGGCCGTGTTCGCCTTCTATCCGAACAAGCAGATGACGACCGGAGAGGGCGGCATCGTCACGACCGGCTCGGCCGAGCACCTCGAGCTGCTCGTCAGCCTCCGCAACCAGGGGCGGGCCGACGTCGACGGCTGGCTCGACCACTCCCGCTTCGGGTTCAACTACCGCCTCAGCGACGTCCACGCGGCGATCGGGATCGCCCAGCTCGAGAAGCTCGACCACCTCCTCTCGATGCGCTCGGCGGCGGCTGCGCGCTACCACTCGCTGCTCGCGGACGTCGACAAGGTCTCGACGCTCCTCCCGGACGACGCCGACCATCGCCGCTCCTGGTTCGTCTACGTCGTCAAGATCGCCTCCGGGATCCGCCGCGACCGCGTGATCGCCTACCTCGAGGATCAAGGGATCCAGACGCGTCCCTACCTTCCGTGCATCCACCTGCAGAGGTACATGCGCGAGCAGTTCGGCTTCCACGAATGGATGTTCCCGGTGGCGGAGGAGACGAGCCGGCACACGCTCGCGCTCCCGTTCTACTCCGCGATCGAGCCGGATGACCAAGAACGCGTAGTCGAAGCGCTCCGTAGCGCGCTCGCCTGAAGCAGGAGCGCGAGGCCCGCGCAGATCGCGAGCGCGAGCCCCGAGAGCACGGCGAGCGCGAAGACCAGCTTCGTCTCGGCGTGAAGGCGGAAGACGATGCCGGGATGGCGGTGGACGGCAACCATGACCAGGACGACGAACGCCGCGACGGCAAGGCCCGCCGCCGCCAGGCCCGCCCGGACCGAGCCCGTCCTCGTTTCCTCGGGGCGATCCGTGAGCAGGGCGGCGATCGCAGCCCAGGCGCCGGTCAGGAGGAAGGCGCCGGCGACGTCGCTCGGATAGTGGCTCGCCTGAACGAGGAGCGAGATGCCCACGGCGGCCGCGTACGCAGCCCCGCCGAGCGCCGCGAGCAGCTTCCAGCCCGTGGGCGCGACGAGCACGGCGGCGAGCGCGATCGACATCGCCACCGTTGCGTGGCCGCTCGGGAAGCTCGAGTGGATCTGTGCCCGCGCATCGCCGAAGGGGTGCAGTGCGCCGAGCCCGGGCTTGAGCGCCTGGGTGGTCGCGTTCGCCCCCGCGATCAGGAGCGCGGCCGCGAGCGCGGCACGCCTCCTTCCGAGCAGCAGCGCCACGCCGACGATCCCGCCGCCGAGCAGGACGAGCGAGCCGACGTCGATCGTGTCGAACAGCCCGGAGCTGGCGTTCTGGACGGAAGGGATGGCCCGTTCCGCGGTCGCGGCCTGGAGCACGTGCGCGTCCCAGCCGAGCCCGCGGCCGGTGTCGAACGCGATCACGTAGACGACGATTGCGAGCGCCGCACAGAGGCCGGCGAAGGCGAGAAGGGCGCTCCGCACGGCCACAGTGAAGCAGCCATAATCGAGCCGTGGCGGACGGGCAGCCGAAGATGGTCTTCCTCGGGTTCGGCAAGTACGCGCGCGCGGACAAGATCTACGCGCTCGAGCCACTTCCTGCCGGAGAGCGCGGAAGCGGGCAGCGCACCCGCGTATGGATCGAAGGCGTCGCGGAACCCGTGATCGCGTCGCGGACCGAGCGCACGATCCTGCTCGAGATGGGAGTCGATTCGGCGACGGCGACGAAGGTCCTTGACGACGCGATCGACCTCGCCGGCCGCCTTGTCGAGCAGGCGCAATCCGGCCGCGTCGACCTCGGCGACCTGAGCCGCCGCGCCCGCCGCGTGCTCGAGCAGACAACCGGTTCCGGCGAGGGGCAACAGCTCTTCTAAGTGCGCCAAGCGAGGTCAGGCCGCCGGTTGCTGGCGCAGGAGCGGTAGGTCACCTCATACCTATCCGCCGGCCTAAGCAAAGGGAGGGGGTCTCAAGGGGGAACCGTAGGTTCCCCCTTGAATGGAGGAGCGGCCGGCTCGGCCGGCCGCTCCGTCTCCGTCAGCTCGCGATCGATACCCGGCCGCTCCGCGTTTCGCCTGCGTACCGGCGGCTGTGGCTCGGCCAGTCGCTCTCGTACGTCCTCGGCGAGGTCACCTACGTCGCGCTCCCGTACCAGGTCTATCGGCTGACCGGGTCGACGTTCGCCGTCGGCGCGATCGCGCTCGTCGAGCTCGTCCCGCTCTTGACACTGACCTTCATCGGGGGGGCCGCAGCGGACGCACTCGATCGCCGCCGACTTCTCATCGTCACCGAGGCAGGCACGGTCGTGGCGGTAGCCGGACTCGTCGTGAACGCCCTGCTTCCGCACCCACGATTGGAGGCGTGCTTCGCGCTCGCCTTCTTCGCGGCCGCATTCTCCTCACTCGGCGCAGGAGCTTCGCGATCGCTGATCCCGCGGCTCGTTCCGCCCGAATACGTCACCAGCGCGCTCGCCTTGAACACGCTCTACTCCAGCCTCGGCGCCGTCGTCGCACCTGCGGTTGCGGGCGTTCTCATCGCTTCGATCGGGATAGCCGGTGCATATGCGGTCGGGGTGGGGGGGTTCATGGCCTCGCTGACCGCGTTCTGGCTGCTTCCCTCGATTGTTCCGATCGGTGGAGGACGACCGCCGGGCCTGACCTCGCTGATCGAGGGGTTCCGCTTTCTGCGGAAGCAGCGCGTGATCCTCGGGTGTTTCCTCATCGACACGAATGCAATGGTGTTCGGCATGCCGAGTGCCCTCTTTCCGGCGATCGCCCTCACGCGCCTCCATGCCGGCCCGGAGGTCGTCGGCTATCTCTACGCCGCGCCGGCCGCCGGCGCGCTCCTCATCTCGCTCTTGTCAGGCTGGATGGACCATGTTCGACGACAGGGGATAGCGATCGTCATAGCCGCGACGATCTGGGGGATCGCGATCGCCGTGTTCGGCTTGACCACGACTCTGTGGATCGCGCTGGTCCTCCTTGCCGTGGCCGGTGGGGCCGACGCCGTCAGCGCAGTGCTGCGGAACAGGATCATGTTCGCCTTGACGCCCGATGCCCTTCAGGGACGAGTATCCGCGGCCTACCTCGCGCAGGTCACGAGCGCGCCGAGGCTGGGGAATCTCGAGGCCGGAGGGCTCGCGTCGCTGACCAGCATTCGGTTTTCGGTCGTCTCCGGGGGAATCGCGTGCGTCGCCGGCGGTCTCTTGCTCCTCCTTGCGATCCCCTCCCTGATCCGCTATGACGCCCGTGCTCCGAGCTGACCTGTTCTCGCGCTCGGTGCACGAGGTCGCGCCGGAGCTCGTAGGCGTGACCCTGCTCGTCGACGGAGTGGGCGGGACGATCGTCGAGGTCGAGGCCTACGACCACGAGGACCCCGCGGCCCACGGCTACCGGGGCCGGACTGCCCGCAACGCCTCGATGTTTGGGCCTCCCGGCTGCGCCTACGTCTACCGCTCGTACGGGATCCACTGGTGCCTCAACTTCGTCTGCGAGCCGGAGGGAGTCGCGAGCGCCATCCTGATCAGGGCGCTCGAGCCTGCTCACGGCCTGGAGAAGATGCGGGCGCGCCGCGGGCTCGAGGATCCGCGTCTGCTCTGCTCGGGCCCCGGCCGGCTCTGCCAGGCCCTCGGCGTCACGCGCGAGCACGACGGCCTGCCGCTCGACGCGGCGCCGTTCGAGCTGCTCGCGCGCGAAGGGGAGCCCGAGATCGTTGCCGGCCCGCGAGTGGGAATCACGCAGGCTGCGGATCGCCCCTGGCGGTACGGCCTCGCCGGTTCGGGGTATCTCAGCCGACGGATCTAGTTACGACTAGGCGGATCTCCATCCCCGGCGCGGCTGCGACGCCGCCCTTCGGCGCTTGGAACAGCACCCGGCCGGGCTGCTTCTGCTGCGGGACCAGCCGCACGACCTTGGGCAGCAGCTGCGCCCGCTCGAGCCGTGCGCGTGCGCGCCGCAGCTTCAGCCCGGTCACCTCGGGCACGACTCCGTGCAGCGGCTTCGCGAGTACGAGCGTGACCTTGTCGTACGACGAGAGCGTGCCCGAGGGCGGGAACTGGCGGACCACGATCCCGGGCCGCTGGCGCGCCTGCGCCGGCTTGTAGACGATCCTGGTCAGTAGCGGCTGCAGCGCGAGGCGCTCCTTCGCCTTGCCCAGCGGCTGGCCGACAACGCTCGGAACCTCGACCTCATTCGGCTTGCAGTCCGCCTTCCTCGCCGGCCCTTCGTCCGGGAGGTAGACGACGAGCTTCGGCGAGCGGCAGTTTCCG
>WNGE01002441.1_pt1 | contig 23526 bp, 22 predicted proteins | sample 5400651 | NCBI WGS metagenome assembly WNGE01 (sample SAMN13153370, study PRJNA577476) | soil metagenome | isolation source: 60 cm soil or saprolite under grassland replicate 2 | place: USA:California | collected 2016-06-15
GTCCTTGGGACCCTTCCTGACCGCCCGCTGCTCGCTGCCGTCCTGGATCCAGCGCGCGTCGCAGCTGGAGCAGAAGGCGTGTGGGTGCAGGCTGATCAGGATCGTGATGCGGGCCGATGCGCACAGTGGGCAGCGTGGCATGGGAGCCCTTTCATGTCGTCTGATGGGGTTCATGGCCACCTGCTACGCGCGGCCGGTGGCAACCCCGCCGTTGTCCCCTGGGCCCGGCGCGGGGACCACGGCGGTGGGCGGGCTGACAACGGGTGCTGTGGCTGGCGCGGTGACCGCCGCCTGCTCCCGGGCCAGGAACGCGCCCAGCTCCTGGATGGTGCTCATCAGCGGCGCCGGGAAGACCACCGTGGTGTTCTTGTCGACGCCGATCTCGACCAGGCTCTGCAGGTTGCGGAGCTGCAGGGCCAGGGGGTGGGCCATCATGATGTCGGACGCGGTGCCGAGCTCGCCGGCGGCCAGCGACTCTCCTTCGGCGGCGATGATCTTGGCGCGCTTCTCGCGCTCTGCCTCGGCCTGGCGGGCCATTGCCCGCTTCATGCTGTCGGGAAGCTGGATGTCCTTGAGCTCCACCAGGGTCACCACCACGCCCCAGTCGGCGGTGGTCACGTCGAGGATCTCGCGGATGCTCACGTTGATGCGGTCGGTCTCGGCCAGCGTCTCGTCCAGGGTGTGCTGGCCGACCACCTTGCGCAGGGTGGTCTGGGCGATCTGGTTGATGGCGGCGGCGACGTTCTCGATCGCGACCACCGACTTGGTCGCGTCCACGACCTGGTAGTAGGCGACGGCGGAGACGTCGACGCTGACGTTGTCGCGGGTGATGATGCCCTGGGACTGGATCGGCATGGTGACGATCCGCAGCGACACCCGCCGCAGCAGGTCGATCAGCGGCACGATCACACCCGCCGCAGCAGGTCGATCAGCGGCACGATCAGGGTCAGGCCTGGCTCCCGCACCCCGATGACCCGGCCCAGCCGGAACAGCACGCCACGCTCGTACTGCTTGACGACCCGTACCGACAGCGCCAACCCAAGCAGCGCCAGCACCACGAGCAGGGCCACGAACGTCACCAACGTGCTCATCTTCCTGTTCCCTTCTCACCGGTACCGCGACTGGGTACCGCGTGCCCGCGGAGACCAGCCGGTGTCCTCCGGTTCGCCCCCGCCCAAGCCCAGCTCATATGGGCGACGGCGGTCGCCGGGGGCACGGCGGTCGCCGGGGACACGGCGGTCGCCGGGGACACGGCGGTCGCCGGAGGGACGACCGCCGCCGGCGGAACCACGGTGGCGCCGGCGACCGCACGCCTGCCGGCGAGGCCTTCCAGCTCACGCGACCGTGGTTGCTGCTCTGTCATCACTCACGTCTTCCTGTGTTCGTCGTACTGGGGGCGGAGCGGGAGGACCGGGATGGCTCCTCCCGCCGAGCACTTCGTCGCTGTCAGTTGGCGGCGGGCGCGGTGCCCGCAACGGCGTCCCGCTGGCCACTCTGGCGTACCTGGATGCGCTTGGGCTTGGCCTCCTCCACCTTGGGCACCACGATCTGCAGCACGCCGTTGTCGGCCGCGGCCTCGATGCCGTCGGCCATCACGTGGGCGGGCAGCGTGATCGAGCGGCGAAAGGCGCCGTAGCGGCGCTCGACCCGGTGGAACTGCTGCTCGGACGAGTCATGGGCGAAGTGCCGCTCGCCCTGGATGGTCAGCAGGCCACCCTCGAGGGTGATCTGGAGGTCGTCGAGCTCGACCCCCGGGAGCTCGACGGTCACCAGGTAGGCGTCCTTGCGCTCGGAGATGTCGAGTGCGGGCGCCCAGGCCGGGGTGCTGTTCGCGGCGACACCCTGCTGCTGGCTGCCCTGGCCGAGCGCCTGGGTAAGCATCCTGGTCATCTGCGCCATCTGGGCCATCTCGTCCTCGTCCTGTGCGCTGCGCAGGTCCTGGAACGGATCCCAGCGCGTCCTGATCGCCATCGCTTCTCCCTTGCGTCTTGGTCGCCATGGCCGCTCATCGGCCATGGCGACGCTCATCGGCCGTAACGTCGGCCCGGCGGCTCGGAGAGAATGTAGTTCTCAGGTGTGAACAAGATTCACTTGCCGAGTAAATGTACTCTATGGTAAACAATGTTCACTGTCAAGAACGGCGTACAGGGGACAGGAGACCAACGTGGAAGAGCAGCAGCGGGCCACAACCGACGAGCCCGCACTCTCCGACCAGCGCGCGAGTGGCTGGTCGTCGCGGTCGCTCTGGTTCGCCGCCCCGCTGGCCGACGAGGAACAGCGCCGCCCCCCGCTGACCCGCCAGCGCGTGGTCGCCGAGGCCCTGGCCGTCATCGCCCAGGACGGCGTCGAGGCGCTGACCATGCGCACCCTGGCCGCGCGCCTGGGCGTGGTCCCCGGCGCGCTGTACCGCCACGTGCGCAACAAGGAGCAGCTCCAAGACCTGGTCCTGGACGGCGTCCTGGGCGAGGTCGACGCCGACCTCGACCCCGCCCTGCCCTGGACCCAGCAGGTCACGCTGCTGGCGCGGCGGCTGCGTGCCGTGCTCGACGACCACCCCGGGGTGGCGGGCCTGCTCGCCGCCCGCGACCCCCTAGGCCCGCACGCCCTGGTCCTGGCCGAGGCGTTCCTGGCGGCGCTGCACGCCGCCGGGTTCCCCGACCACCAGGCCGGCCTCGCCTACTTCCTGCTGGTCGACTACACCGTCGGCTTCGCCGTCGCCGCCAGCCACACCTCCGTGGGCGCGCGAAGGGTCGGCGACCCCGCGACCAGGCAGCGGCTCCACCAGTTCCTGGGCGCGCTGCCCGCCGAGCGCTTCCCCACCCTGGTCGCCCTCGGCGGCCACGTCTGGCTCGACAACCGCGACGAGCGCTTCACCACCGGCCTGGACGTCCTGGTCGACGGCCTCGACCAGGCACGCCGCACGCCACGCCGGCGCACCCTCGAAAGACGATCGACCACGCGCCGACGTTGAGTCGGTACTGCGAGCACCTCGGTGACCGGCACCGGCTGCTCGCCGGTCAGGTGCGCTCGAGGACGACCACGGGGATCTGCCTGGCCGTGCGCTCCTGGTAGACGTCGTAGTCGGGCCAGATCCCGGTCATCAGCCGCCAGAGGCGCTCCCGCTCGCCCGCCGCGGCGGTGCGCGCGACGGCGTGGAAGCGGTCGCCCTTCACCTGCACCTCGACCTTGGGATGGTCGACCAGGTTGAGGTACCAGGCCGGGTGCCGCGCGGAGCCGCCCTTGGAGGCGACCACCACGTGGTGGTCACCGTCCTGGCTGAAGATCAGCGGCACGGAGCGCGGCTCGCCGCTGCGTCGGCCGGTGGTGGTCAGGATCAGCGTCGGCACGCCACGCCACAGGTAGCCGACCGCGCCGTCCGTCTCGCGGTAGCGGCGCACGTGCTCTTGTCCGAACAGCATCGAGGCCCTTTCGACGTCACCGCGGGCATCCTACCCAGAGGGCTACCCAGAGGGACGACACCGAAGCCGGCAGGCGTGGTCCTAGCCGCCCGGCTCCCGCCTCCGCAGGCCGTCGAGCACCAGGGAGAGGAGCCGGTCGGCGTCCTGGGGGGCCTGCTCGGTGGCGGCGCCGATCGCGTGGACCAGCTTGAGGACGTCCTTGATGTCGATGTCGGGGCGCACCGCGCCGGCGTCCTTGGCGGCGTCGAGCACCGCCGTCCCGGCCGCGATCATCGCCTGCTTGCAGGAGGCGAACAGCTTGGAGCCTTCCTCGCCGAGGCTGGCGACCAGGGCCATCGCCAGGCCGCGCTTGGTGGCGACGTAGTCGGCCATGGCCCGCAGCCAGGCGGCCAGCGCCTCCTCCGGCGGCATGGCGTCGAGCAGCTCGTAGGCCCTGCCGCAGATCGCCTCGACCCCATCGCGGTAGACGGCTTCGAGGAGCGCCTGGCGGGTGGGGAAGTGCCGGTAGAGCGTGCCGGGCCCGACGCCGGCGCGGCGGGCGATGTCGTCGAGGGAGGCGTCGGCTCCGTGCTCGGTGAAGGCGGTCCTGGCCGCGGCGAGCAGGCGCTCGTAGTTGCGGCGCGCGTCGGCGCGCATGGGGCGCCGCGTCAGGCGCGGGGCCCGGTCGGCGGCCGTCGTCGGCTCGGTCATGGCGCGTTCCTGAAGGGCTTGCGAAACGGAGAGTGTCTCCGTATATTGTCCCTCCTAAGTGGAGGATATCTCCACTTAGGTCGTCCCGCCAGTCCCGACACGTCGTCTCGTAACGAGGGAGCAAGGCATGACAGGGATTCTATCCGTGCGGGTCCCGCCGGCATGAGCGAGCGGACCCTCGTCCACCCCGGCGCCGAGCCCAGTGTCCTCAGCCGCCGCGACGCGCTGCGCACGGCCTACCCCGTGCTCACCCTCGCCGTCATCGTCGCCTGCCAGATGATGGTGATCGTCGACGCGACCGTGGTGAACATCGCCCTGCCCAGCATCCAGCGCAGCCTCCACTTCTCGGCCACCGGCCTGTCGTGGGTGCTCAACGCCTACACGCTGACCTTCGGCGGGCTGCTGTTGCTCGGCGGGCGGGCCGGCGACATCCTGGGGCGCCGGCGCGTGTTCGTCGCCGGCATCCTGCTGTTCAGCCTCGCCTCGCTGCTGGGCGGGTTCGCGACCTCGGCCGGCTGGCTGCTGGCGGCCCGCGCCCTGCAGGGGGTCGGCGGCGCCATCGCCTCGCCGACGGCGCTCGCGCTGATCACCACCAACTTCGCCGAGGGTCCCGAGCGCACCCGCGCGTTCGGCCTCTACGCGGCCGTCTCCGCGGCCGGCGCCTCGTTCGGCCTGATCGTCGGCGGCATGCTCACCTCGTGGGTCTCCTGGCGCTGGGTGCTGTTCGTCAACGTGCCGATCGGCGTCGCCATCGCGCTGCTCGCGCCGCTGTTCGTCAACGAGTCCGAGCGCAACCCCGGACGCTTCGACCTGGCCGGCGCGCTCACCTCGACGGCGGGCATGGCCTCGCTGGTCTACGGGTTCATCCGCGCCGCCGCCAGCGGCTGGGGCGACCGCGTCACCCTCGGCGCCTTCGCCGCCGCCGTCGTGCTGCTCGCCTCGTTCGTGCTGGTCGAGCTCGGCAGCGAGCAGCCGATCACCCCGCTGCACCTGTTCGCCAACCGCAACCGCAGCAGCGCGCACCTGATCCGGCTGCTGCTGATCGCCGGCATGTTCGGCATGTTCTTCTTCATCACCCAGTTCGTGCAGGAGGTCCTCGCCTTCAGCCCGCTGCGGGCGGGACTCGCGTTCCTGCCGACCACCGTCACGCTGTACGGCTCCGCGCGGCTGGCGGCGCGGCTGCTGCCGCGGTTCGGCCCGAAGCCGCTGATGGTGGGCGGCATCGCGGTCACCACCGTGGGGATGCTGTGGCTCACCCAGGTCTCCGCCACCACCGGCTACGTCCCCGGCCTGCTCGGCCCGCTGCTGCTGTTCGGCATCGGCATGGGGTTCCCGTTCGTGACCCTGACCCTCGTCGCCCTGTCCGAGGTCGAGCCGCGGGACACCGGTGCCGCGTCCAGCCTGGTGAACGTGGTGCAGCAGCTCGGCGGCTCCCTCGGCCTCGCCATCCTGGTCACCGTCTTCGGGACCGCCAGCCGCGCCGCGGCCGCGCACCCGCTCGCCGGCGTGGCGCAGCGCGTGCAGGCGCAAGAGATCCTGGTCCACGGCATCGGCAGCGCCTTCAGCACCGCAAGCGTCTTCACCGCCTGCGCGCTCCTCGGCGCGCTGGTCGCGATCCGCGCCAGGCCGGCGCAGGAGGCGCGACCCGGTTCCGGGTAGCTGGTCTGGCGACGGTGCCGGCATCCGCGCCTTCAAGATGATTCAGCCAGAAGGTGCTACTCGCGGTAACCTTCCAGGCGATGAACCCGCCAACGCCCGACCGAGCGCCGGCCACCGCCGCCCCGCCCGGGGCCGCCGCGCCCTCCGAGCCGGCGCCGGCGCGGGCCTCGGCGCCTCCGGCGACGGGGCGCCGCATCCCCTACCAGCCGGCGCTGGACGGGCTGAGGGCGTTCGCGATCCTGACCATCATGCTCTACCACGGCCAGGTGACCTGGCCGCGGGGCGGCTACCTCAGCGTCGACCTGTTCTTCGTCCTTTCCGGCTACCTGATCACCACCCTGCTGGTCGCGGAGTGGAACGCGCGCGGGACGGTGAACCTCGGCAGCTTCTGGTCCGGACGGGCGCGGCGCCTGCTGCCCGCGCTGTTCCTCATGCTCGCTGGGATCGCCGCCTACGCGGCGCTGCTGGCGCCGGCGGCCCGGCTCGCCCGCATGCGCTGGGACGCGCTCGCGACGCTCGCCTACGTGGCCAACTGGCGCTTCGCCTTCACCCACCTCTCCTACTTCGAGCAGTTCGGCGACTCCTCCCCGCTCACCCACATGTGGACGCTGGGCATCGAGGAGCAGTACTACCTGCTCTGGCCGCTGCTGCTGATCCTCGGGTTGCGCCTGGTCAAGGGCAACCTGCGCGCGCTGCTCGCCTGGACGCTGGTGGCCGCGTTCGCCTCGGCCACGCTGATGGCGGTGCTGTACCAGCCGAACACCGACCCGTCGCGCCTCTACTACGGCACCGACACCAGGGCGCAGGCGCTGCTGCTCGGCGGTGCGCTCGCGTTCCTGCTGGCGCTGCGCGGCCCGGCGTCCCTGCCGCGGCCGCTGGTCGAGGGCGTCGGCATCCTCGGGCTGGGCGGCTACCTGGCGATGCTGGTGCTCATCCCCGACACCGCCCACTGGATGTACCTGGGCGGCTTCGCGCTGGCCGCGATCGGCTGCGTGGTCGTCATCGCCGTCGCCACCCAGGAGGGCGGGTCGGTGCAGCGCCTGTTCGCCACGCCGCCGCTGCCGCAGATCGGCCGCATCTCCTACGGCCTCTACCTGTGGCACTGGCCGCTCTACGTGGCAATCACCCCCGACCGGGTCCACCTCCACGGCGCCGCGCTGCTCGCTGTCCGCGCCGCCGCCACCTTCGTGGTGGCCAACCTCTCCTACCACCTGGTGGAGCTGCCCATCCGCCGTGGCGTGCTGCGCCGCAGGCGCCTTTCGCGGCCCGCGACGGTCGGCGCCTTCGCGGCCGTCGCCGCCCTGCTGGTGGTCACGACCGGGCCGGGGCGGCCGACGGCGGGGGAGGGCATCACGCTGGGGGACACCGGCCCGACGCAGTTGCCGACGGCGCCGCCGCAGGCGCCGGCGACCTCCGCCGGCGCCCCGGCGGCGGGCGCCGGCGCCGCCACCAATGGCAACTTCCGCGTCTACCTGGTGGGCGACTCGGTCGGGTTCTCGCTCGGCTACTACTACCCGAAGGGCACGGTCGCCGGCATGACCCTCGGCGGCGACCCGGACATCGGCTGCGGGGTCGCCCGCGCACCGATCGTCCTCGGCGGCAGCGCGCAGCCGGTGGACCCGAAGTGCACCACCTGGCCGACCCGTTGGCGCGAGAAGGCGGCGCAGTTCCACGCCGACGTCGGCCTGCTGGTGGTTGGCGGCTGGGAGGTCTTCGACCGGCAGGTCGACGGCCGCGTGCTGCGCGCTGGCACCCCCGAGTACGAGCGCTACCTCGACGGCGAGCTGCAGCTCGCCTACGACACCCTGGCGCCGTCGAGCCGCCACGTCGCCGTCCTCAACGTGCCCTGCTACCACCAGCCCGAGACGGGCCTGGACAAGTCGCTCGCCGAGACGCGCAACGACCCGGCGAGGGGCGCGTGGCTGAACCAGGTCCTCGGCCGCTTCGTCGCCGCGCACGCCGACCGGGCGGTGCTGATCGACATCAAGCGCTTCCTCTGCCCCAACGGCAGCTACGTCGACACCATGCAGGGCGTGAAGGTGCGCTACGACGGCGTGCACTTCAGCAAGGAGGGCACCAGGCTGGCGTGGCGGTGGCTGGGCCCGCAACTCCGCCGCCTGGCGGCATCGCGCTAGCGGCGCCCGGGTGCTGCCGCCGCCGCGGCGTTCACTTACCAGGCTGTTGCACAAAGGACGCGCGGCCATGTCGCTCAGGGTCGCCCGAGCGCTCGAGAGGCCTCCGGCGACGGTCGGGATAGCTGAGCGACGGTGGTGGACGCAGCCGCTTCGGTTCGGGTGATAGTTGCTCGGGTGAGAACCGGATCAGTACTTCCAGACACCAACCGTGTGCTCGTCCAGGTCCCGCAGCACCAGTTGGCCGTGCCGGGCGGGGACGTCGAACACCAGCCAGCCGGCCGTCCGCTCGCCCCTGTTGAGCGTCACAGGTTCGAGCAGCGGATCGAACGCGGTCGAGCCGGTGATCGCGTCCCCGTTGTAGTGGTGGCCACCGACCAGCGCGTACAGGTCGACAATGTCCTGCTCGTCGGCCAGTGCGTGCGCCGTCACGTACGCGCCCATGTACAAACCGTGCTGGGGTCGGTCGAACTCATCACCGGGCCAGAACTTGAGCCGGGTGACGGTGACCTCGAGCTGAGCGTCACCGGCTTGGTCGTGGACGGTGAGCTTGTCGCCGATCTTGCCGGTGGCGGCCGTTCGGGTCAGCGGCGGCTCGAAGTGGACCGTGTCAACGTCGTCGATCACGGCGCGCACGACCTGGCGCTTGCCACTCTCGGAAACGGTGCACTCCAGCGAACCGCCGACCTGGACGACCCGCACGGGCGGCGTGGCGCATTCGACTTTGGCGTTAGGGGCCTGATCCTGCAGCCTCGACTCGATCAGCTTGATCCCCTCGTCGGTCAAGGTGATGGTGTCGGGCCACTTGAGGTCGTAGTCGTACTCTTCTTGGTCGGTGTTCACGTGACTAAGGGTCACCGTGACGGGCAGTCGGGCACCTGCCAAGTCGGCAGTGCACTGGAAGGTCACGCCCTCGGCGAGCTTGACCCCTTTGGGACAGACGGTGCTGCCCACCCGCAGGTCGGGGTTTTTCTCCTGTAGCTGCCTGCGGACCGCGTCCGCCATTTTGGCTGAGTCGACCGTGTGGCTGCCGCCGATCGTGATCCTGGCAGAGCAGCCGGCCAGGAGGGCCGCTGCCAGCAAGAGCGTGATGGTGGTCACCAGGCGCTCCGTGCCGCCTGTCGCAGGCGTGAACCGGAACGGTGCGTGTGGTGTGGGCGTCCGCCCGTGGGTCGCCGCCTGGCTGATGATGGCTGGCATGGGGAAGCCCCCCAGCGGTGCGACGCGGCGAAGGTCGCGTGCCACGCGAATTGGTCTGCTCAACGGGCTGGCATGCAGCCAACCGGGGGGACAGGGCCCCGGCTACAGCGACCTCCTTGACGACGCACCCCCGCCAGGTCTGGTGGGCGGCGGCTCCCTCGCGTCGCGGTCCACAGTCCTCGCCTGGGAACGTTACGCCTTGCCTTGCCGCCGAGAAAGAGCCAAACGGGAAGCTTGACCAGGGCTTCGGGGAGCTGGGCAGGCGCTCCCAACGGCTTTGTGCAACAGCCTGTTAACCGTCAACACGACGAGCCGGCGTTGACGCGTACCAGGGTGTTGCGCAAAGGCCTGAGGCTCGTAGGGGAAGTTGGTGAGCGCCGGCCCCCCGCCACAGTGACGGCGCCTGCCGCACGATGCGCGCCGCCTCCACGGCCCGCAGATACGTATACGACGCTGGCCGGCAAGCCGCATCAGGTGAGCGTGTCTCCTTGTTGGACCCGACGTCGAGCACTTCACCGATCTCTGACCGAAGGCCGTTGCCGTCATATCTCACAGTCCGCTAGTCTACTAGTAGAGATAGGAAACGGTCTGGGAGGCAACGGTGTTCCGACTCGACGCGGGGTCCGGGGTCCCGATCTACCGGCAGCTGATGCAGCAGGTGCACCGCGAGGTGATGCTCGGCCGGTTGCACCCGGGTGAGCAGCTGCCCACCGTGAAGGAGGTCGTGGACGCACTGGCCGTCAATCCCAACACGGTCGTGAAGGCCTACGGCGAACTGGAGCATGACGGCATCGTGGTGCGCCGGCAGGGCGTGGGCACCTTCGTCGCCCCATCGCCGCCCACCGGACCCCTGGCCGCGCCGCCCGGGCTGCTGGCCTCGCTGGTCCGCTGGGTGCGCCGAGCACGGGAGGCGGGGCTGACGGCCGAGCAGATCCGCGCGCTGCTGGCGGTGGCGCTGGACGAGCCGACCGCCGGTGCCAGCGACCGCCTGACCGGTGCCGGTGGGGGCGTGGCATGACGCCGATGCTGCGCGCGGACGGGCTGGGCCACCGGTACGGCCGCGGCGTCTGGGGGGTTCGTGACTGCACGGTAGTGGTCCCGCCCCGACGCGTGGTCGCGCTGGTCGGCCCCAACGGCGCGGGCAAGACCACGCTGCTGAACATGGCCGCAGGCCTGCTGCCGCCAACCACCGGAACCGTGCAGATCACCGGTGCCGCACCCGCCCGCCGGCTGGACCGGATCGGCTACGTCGCCCAGGACGCCCCGCTGTGGCCGCGGCTACGGGTCGCAGACGTCCTCGAGGTCGGCCGCTGCCTCAACCCACGCTTCGACACCACCCTGGCCACCGAGCGCATCCGACGGCTGGACATTCCGCTCCGCGCCCGCATCAACACCCTATCCGGTGGCCAGCGCGCCCAGGTCGCCCTCACCCTGGTGCTGGGCAAGCGGCCGGAGTTGTTGCTGCTGGACGAGCCGCTGGCCAACCTCGACCCGCTGGCCCGCCGCGAGTTCCTCACCTCGATGTTCGCCGCGTGCACCGAGACCGGGGCTGCGGTGCTGTTCTCCTCGCACGTCGTGGCCGAGCTGGAACGCATCTGCGACTACCTCATCGTGCTGCGCGCCGGACGGGTGCGCCTGGCTGGCGACATCGAGCAGCTCCGCCAGACCCACCGGACCGTGTCGGGCCCGGCCGGCTGGTCGCAGACCGGCCAATGGCCAGTGATCAACTCGCGAACCACCGCGGGGCGGACGATCGCGCTGGTGCGGTCCGACGTCTCCACCCCCACCGGGCCGGGGCTGGACGAGGCGCAACCGACCTTCGACGAGCTGGTGCTCGGCTACCTCGACGAGGACCACCCGAGACGCGCGGAGGCGCTGGCATGACCTGCCTGATCTGGCGGCAGCACCGCGGGCAGGCGCTGTGGGCGCTGCTGGCCTTGGCCGCGATGTGCGCGCTGATGCTGGCCGCCGGGTTGAGCGCCGACCACTGGCTGGCGGGCTACCACCACTGGCTGGCCGCAATGCGAGCAGCCGGCTGCCCTCTCCCGGACGCCCCCAGCGGGAACTACCATGTGCGCTCCGCCGCGGTCTGCCACGCCCTCACGCAGCGGTATCCCAACGGCCCGCAGGAGGCCTTCGCCACCCGGTACAACTTCGCCGTCCCCGCCTTCGAGGAAGGCGTCCCTGCCGCGCTCGCGGTCATCGGCGCGCTGGTCGGCGCCCCGCTGGTCGCTCGGGAGATCGAGCAGCGCACCCAACTGGTGGCCTGGACCCAGTCGACCTCCCGGCGACGCTGGTACACCACGAAGGTGACCGCCCTCGCCACGGGCCTCGCCGCCGTCGGGCTGGCCGCCGGCCTCGCCAACGACCGGTTGCAACATCCGCTCACCGAGGGCGGGCTGACCAGCTCCCGCTGGATCTGGTTCTTCTCCGTGGACCTGGCCCTGGCAGGCGAGATCCTGCTCGCCTTCGCCCTGGCCGTCGCCCTTGGCGCCTGGCTGCGGCGGACCCTGCCCGCCGTCGGCGCCGCCCTGGTCGGCTTTCTCGTGCTGTTCCTGGCGACCGGGTGGGCGGTCCGCACCCTCACCCCAACCAGTCGTACCGCCGGTCCACGCTTTGCGGTACCCCGCGGCGGCTGGAGCATCCAGCCCAGCAATAGCCACAGCGTCCCCTACCACCCGGCCGGCCAATACTGGCCGCTGCAGCTCACCTTCCTGGTCGTCCTGGTGGCGCTCGCCGCCGTCCTGCTCATCACTGGCTGGTACGCCACCCGCACCCGGGCCGTCTAACCGCGCGCTCCTCGGCATCTGCGCACGATCATCACATCGGCATGGGAGGGCGCGGACGGTAACGGGATCTGGGCAGCACGCCGAGGATGGCCCTTCGAGCCGTCTGCTGTGTGGTTTGGGCGGGATCGGTTCTCGACCCACAAGGGGTTGGCCGCAGCAGGTGCCACTGCGCCGGGTGGGTCGAGCCGAGCGAGGAGGCTGGGTCTCGACGGCACGGGAATGCTGCCAGTGAGAACACTCGAGAATCGACATATTTGTAACGTAAGCAACGAAATGAAGAACAGGCCATGGCTTACCATTTTGTGTGCGGCGACCGCAACCAGCCGTTCCTGCTCCCCCCGGACCTGCGCGACTGGCTCCCCGACGACCACCTCGCCTGGTTCATCCTCGACGTGGTCGACCAGCTCGACCTGGGCGTGTTCCACCAGGCGCACCGTGCCGACGGCCACGGCCACCCGCCTAGGACCCCAAGACCTTGCTTGGCATCCTCCTTTATGGCTACTGCCTCGGGGTGCGCTCCTCCCGCCAGCTCGAACGGCGCTGCGCCGAAGACATCGCGTTTCGGGTGCTGGCTGCCAACCAGATCCCCGATCATGTGACCATCGCGCGCTTCGGCGTGCGCCACGAGACTGCACTGGCCGGCTTCCTGGTCGCATCGCTGCGGCTGTGTGCCGCCGCCGGCATGGTCACGGTCGGCGTGGTCGCCCTGGACGGAACCAAGGTGGCCGGCAACGCCGCCGACAAGGCCAACCGCACCCTGGACCGGCTGGACACCGAGGTCGCCGAGATCCTCAAGCAGGCCGCCGACACTGACCGGCGAGAGGACCTCGAGCATGGCCAGGCACGTGGGGACGAGCTGCCGCCAGCGCTGGCCCCCAAGACCAGCCGGCTGGCGCGGTTGCGGCAGGCCAAGGCGCTGTTGGAAGCCGAGGCGGCCGAGCGGGCGCGACGGTTCGCGGAGCGGGCCGCCGCCAGCGCCGCAGCGGATGCCGCCAAGGGGAAGCCGCCGCGGACCCTCAAGCCTCGTCGGCGGGACGAGGCGCCCAACCCGAAGGCGACCGCCAACACCACCGACCCCGACAGCCGCCTGCTGCACACCCGCAAAGGCCGGGTCCGGGCTACAACGCCCAAGCCGTCACCACCTTGAAGCAGCTCATCGTCGCGGCGGAGCTGACCCAAGAGGCCAACGACTTCCTGCAGCTGGCGCCCATGCTCACCGCGATGTCCAGCACGCTGGCCGCGGCGGGCATCCCCGAGCGGCCCGGGACGCTGCTGGCCGACTCCGGGTACTAGTCGATCGCCAACCTCACCCAGATCCCGAACGCTCCGGAACTGCTGATCCCGCCGCCCAGGCACGGTAATCATGGCAAGCCTCGCAAGGACGGCCGGCCGTCGGAGGTCGTCGCGGGCACGCCGTCCATCGCTGCGGCGATCAGCCGGGTTCAGGCCAGGGTCCTGGCGAGCCGCTTCAACAGCGATTGAGCAACACGCTGTTACGAGTCAAGGTGGCGCTCGAGGGTGCCTGCCTCGGCCGTAGCCACAGCGACGCCTGACTCGGCTGCATGGTCTGCTCGACCACGGTCAGCAGCTCTGCCGTGAGCGTGTCGAGGTCGACCTGCTGCCGCAGGCGTGCGCTGAACGCCTCGATGGTGCGGGCGGCGTCGTAGCGGCGGCGGTCGAAGCGCTGGTCGACCGCCCGCTGGGTGCGGCGACGGGCTGGCTGGAAGACCGCGGCCACCGCCAGGGTCGCCCCGGCCACCAGCCAGCTCGGCTCGCCGCCGACGCCGCCGAAGAGCTGCGCGGGAAGCAGGACCACGCTGGCGTAGACCGTGCCGAGCAGCACCGTCAGCAGGCCGTAGGCGACCGTGCGGCTGATGATGCGGTCCAGGTCGTAGAGCCGGTAGCGCAGGATCGCCGCGCCGGTCGCCAGCGGCAGGATCGCCACGCAGCCACCGGAGGCCGCCAGGACCAGGGCGTCCTTCGACTGCGTCGCGGCGCCGACCGCGAGCAGCAGCGCCACCGCCGCGAGGGCCGCCCCCACCGCCAGCCAGCGCAGTTGCTGGCGCTCCACCCCGCGGGCGCGGCGGAAGCGCAGCACCAGCGACCAGGCCGCGACCACGAGCGCGGCCAGGACGATCGCGACTCCGGCCGCGCCGGCGACGGTCCCCGGACCGGTCAACGCAGGGGGCGCGGCGAGCGGGTTGTCGATCTCCGGGTACTCCGGTGCCATCGGTCTGGGGTCCACGACTGACAGCAGCAGGACCATCGCGGTCGCGGCCGCGACGACCCTGGCCCACCAGCGCCAGCGCGGCGAGGGCAGCGACCCGGTGGGGGTGAGCAGCAGCACGAAGCCGGCACAGGAGAGCCAGGCAAAGGTGAGGCCGCTGTTGGACAACCCCGCCAGGTAGGCGGCGGCCGGCAGCGCCCCTGGCCGCACCACCAGGCCGTAGCGCACGTACTCGAAGAGGACGCCGTCGACCACCAGCGACAGCCCGAGGACCAGCAGCAGCCAGCCGACCGGGTGCTCCGGGCGGCGGCCGGCCAGGACCACCCCGACCGTTGCCGCGCTCACCGCCGCCAGCACCACGGGGGCGCTGGCGGCGTGCAGCCAAGCCAGCTCGGGCCTGCCGGCCTGGCGCAGCAGGTGGTCGAGCCAGGTGCCGTAGGCGATGCCGAGCACGACCAGCGCCAGCAGCGCCCACGCCAGCCCGGCGCGCCACCGGGGCCTCGGCGGCCGGGCCTCAGGGGTCACCGCCATGGTCCTCGCCGCACGCAGCCCACCGCCGGCACCACCCCTCCCTGCCGTCGTCGATCCCACGCCAGTGTGGCGACCTGGCGTCCCGGGAGCGTTACGGACGGCGGTACGGCGGCGATCAGGCGTCGGATACGCGACCGCCGACTTGTTGAATCCGAGTAGGAGCCCAGGCTGCACCCTCTGTGGATGGCGGCCAGGCGCGGTCTGGTGTCGCCACTAGGATGCCGGGCGTGGCGAACCCGTTTCCCTCGCTGAAGGCCCGAGCCATGCCGCGCCTGTTGCAGGCTGAGCTGGGCTATGCCGTCGTGCGGCAGGTCAGCTCGCACCGTAGGCTGGTGGCGGAGGGACGACCGGAGCTGACCTTCGCGTTCCACGACAACCGCAGCCTGACGCCGGTCGAGGTGCGTGACATCCTGGTCAAGCAGGTCGGCCTGAGCGTCGACGACGCGCTGAAGGTGGTTCGTGGTGGCAGATGAGCCGATTCACCTGATCGTTCGGGATACCGGCGAGGGGTTCTACGCGACCTCACCGCAGGCGCCCGGGCTCGCCTACGGGCGGGCGACCGTCGCCGAGCTGCGCGCCGACCTCTCCGACGTCCTGGGCTTCCACTTCAACCGCCCTGGCCCCTTCCGGGTGCTAGAGCATTTGGAGCGGCAGGACACGGTCGAGGGTCGGGAGCTGATCACGCGGGTCGCCAACGACCAGTATCGTGACCAGCGGCAGGAGGTCGCCGCGCGGCTTGCCCGCACCCTCACCGTCCCCGCACAGGCTCGATCGCTGCTCGAGGGTCCGGCCAACCGCGTCGGTGAGGTCGTATACCTGTGCGCCGTGCCGTCCGACACCATCGGTTGGCTCGCCGGGCAGCTCGATCCACGCGGGGACGCCGCGGTCGTGGCCGTGGCCATCGCCGAGCCGTTCGTCCTCGCCGTCCCGGTCACCTCCGGCGACGGCACCGCGCAGGTGGCCGGGGTGTCGATCGCTGCGCGTGGCTACGCGCCGGGGACGACCCTCGGCGAGCTGGTGCGGGACACGCCGATCGTCCAGCCGGTGACGGCGCCCCACCCCGTCGCCTCCTGACCCCGACCGTGCCACGTTCGGCCGTGGTCGGCCGGCGAGCTGATCCCGTCGTCCTTCCAGCTCTCCGTGGCGCCACCGGTGCTGTCCACGACGAAGGCTCGGGTCTACCGAACCCTGACGAAGCGGGGGAGGTAGGTGCTCGCCTGGGCGAAGAGGCGGCGCTGGTCGAGCGGGGCGAGGCTGAAGGCGAGCAGCAGCCCGGGGCCGTCCTGGTAGGCCCGGGCGAGGTAGGCGACGTCGCCCTGCTGGACCCGGTGGAGGACCCGAGGCGCGCCCCACGGGCCGGCCGGGGAGCACCCCAGCCGGCCCATGATCTCGTGGCCGTCGTCGGTGGCCGACAGCTCGAGGTAGCTGGCGCCGGCCCGGACCACGCCCGAGGGGATTCCGGTGACCTGCTCCTGCCCGCCGGCGGCGCCGGCGCGCGCGCCGGAAAGCCGTGCCGAGCTGGCCGGGTCGGAGCTCCAGCCGGAGCCGTCCCAGAACGTCCAGTACCCGTGCACCTCCCCGGGGGCGAAGCGGGCCAGGTGCACGTACTTGACGTGCAGCGGGCCACCGCTGTCCTCGATGCCGTACAGGTAGGTGAAGTCCGCCTCCTGTAGGACCGCGGTGCCCCAGGCGACGCCGCCTCCGTCCTGCGAGGCACCGTAGACGGGGACCACGCCGCGCGGGACCAGGTCGGGCAGGGACAGGGTGGCGACCAGGTTGCGCCCGGTCCACTCGAAGGCGTTCTGGTCGCTGGTGCCGGCCGGCCGGCGCAGCTCCTGCACGAAGACCTGCAGCGCGCCACCGTCGACCACGCCGGTGCTGGGCCACAGCCAGGTGTCGGCCACGCCGGTCGGGGCCAGCAGCGCGGTCACCTTGCCGTCGGGAGGGCCGGGCGGGCCGACGTGCGTCTCCAGGCGGCGGCCGTCCTGCACCACCAAGGCGTTGTGCACCAGGGCCGAGGACGAGCGGCCGCCGTCGGAGCCCACCGTGCCGTAGATGGAGTCTCCGAACAGCCAGGCGGTGCGCCCGTCGGGCAGGCGCACGGGCACGCTGCCGTCCCCGCCCGTCCAGCCGGGCTCGGCCACGCCGCTGCGGTCGAAGACCGCGCGCAGCGCCGGGTCGGGGGCCGTGCGCAGCGCGGCCGGGGCGCCCTGGTAGCCGCGCGCCCGCGCGGTCACCCGCAGGGGCGCGCCGCTGCCGTTGTGGACCGCCACGTGCCCGTCCGCTCCGGGCGCCACCAGGTCGAACCCGCTGGTGCCCTGGCCGCCGGCGAGCCGCAGCGCGGCACCGCCCGCGACCTCGACCTGACCGCTGCCCGCAGCGCTGGCCCAGAGCTCCAGCGCGACCGCGCCGACCCCGTCGGCCGGCACCCCGGCCACGCCGTTGGCCGCGAACCGCGCCGTCGCGCCCGCTGGGATGGTCCGGTCGAGCAGCGGCTCCGGGCCGGCGGCCCGGTAGCTGGTCCCGCCTCCCCGCCGGTACCAGCCGTGCACCCGCAGGGTGGCGGTGACGGGGAAAGATCCTGCGTTGCTGAGCCGCACCCGGCCGCTCGGCCCGAGGTTGACGAGCCGGAAGCCGGCGGCCGCCCCGCTGACCGCTCCCGGCTCGTCCGGGCCGACCGTCAGGGAGCCGCTTGCGGCCTCCTCGTCCGCCCGCACGTCCAGCGCGACCGCGACCGGAGCGGCGCCCGCCTCGGTCACCGGGAGCACCGCCGCCTGACCGGGCGCGAGCTTCGCCGTGCGGGGGACCGACCAACCGGGCCCGGCCGGCTCGTAGCCGGCGCCGCCGCCGCCGCACGGCGCGGCGTAGTAGCCATTCACCGTGGCGCTGACGGTGGTGGCGCCAGGGGAAAGGTTGCTGAGGCGGACGCGGCCGGCGGACGGGACCGCGACCACCAGGAAGGCGCTGGCCGTGGTGCCCGGGCTGAGAGCGACGCCCGGGTCATCGGCGCCGGGCGGCTGGTCGGCGGCGGTGAGCGCCAGCCGGCCGGAGGCGGACGGCACCGCGCCGAGCGAGAGCGCCACCGCCTCCACCCCGCCGGGCGGCACGCCACCCGTGCCCGCGAGCTGCAGCGTGGTGCCGTCCCGCGCGCCCATGGTCGCCGGGGCCACCACCGTGAACGGCGCCAGCGGGAAGTAGCCACCGCCTGCGGGGACCGGCGTGCCGCTGTCGGCGGTGACCGGCGTGCCCCCGTCCGCCGGCAGCGGCGTGCCACCGCGTGCCGGCAGCGGCGTGCGGCCGGCCGTCGCACCGGGATGCGACGACCGCTGCGACGGATGGCCCGTCCTGGTGGCGAGGGCCGCGTACCCGAGGGTGACCACGAGCAGCGCGACCACGGCCACCAGGATCGTGTAGGTGCGCCTCATGGTCGCGGCTCCTGAAGGCTCGGCGCCGGGCCGACAGGCACCACTGCCTGGCCAGGTTCGGTCGGGCTCGCCACTACCACGATAAGGGATGCGGCGGCGGGAGGGCGTGGGTCGGCGCCTGATGGGTGCGGCGGCCCGGCGCACGGTCATGCAACGCGACGCCACCGGCGGCGGGGCCGCCGGTGGCGTGCGGGTCGTGGACGGCGGCCGGTGGCGCTCAGCCCTCCCGGGTGGTCGACCCCGCCGCGACCGGGGCTGCCCGCGCCATCATCTCCCGCATGGCGTCGCGCACGGTCCGGGCGAGCAGCGCGCCGCCGGCGATCGCGAGCAGGCAGAGCAGCGACAGCCAGGTGTCGACCGTCGAGATCGCGGCCGCCGAGGCGTGGACGCTGGGGTGCTCGGCGAGGCTCAGGAACAGGCTGCCGAACACCGCCACGCCGATCACCTGAGAGAGCTGCAGGGTGGTGGTGAGCAGGCCGCTGGCGTCCGGGGCCTCCGAGGTCGGCACGTTCACCAGCGCCTGGGTGATCAGCGGGCTGAACGCCGTCCCCATGCCGACGCCATAGAGGATCAGCAGCACGGGGAGCCAGGGGCCGCCCCGGGTGCCGGCGTGGAGGTCGACGGCCAGCCCGACGTAGCCGAGCGTGGCGATCAGGAAGCCGGCCGGCGTCAGGAGGTGGTGGATCCTGCTCGGCAGGCGCCGCCACCAGTAGCTCATCGCGCCGAACGCGGCGGCAGCCGGAGCGAACGTGAGCCCGGCGCGCAGGGCGCTGTCGCCGAGCCCGAGCTGCAGGTGCAGCGCCAGGGTAAAGAGGAAGGCGCCGTAGGTGATCATCCCAGCCGCGAGCGCCGCGAGCCCGGCGCCCATGCCTGGCGCGCGGAACACCGCCAGGTTGAGCAGCGGGTCGCCGCCGCGCGCGGCCATCGACCGCTCGAGCAGCAGGAACGTGCCGGCCAGCACGGCCCCGGCGGCAAGGCTCGCCCAGGTCCACGCTGGCCAGTTCTGCTCGTGGCCGAGGACCAGCGGCAGCACCAGCAACAGGACGGCCGCGGAGGCGGTCGCCAGCCCGAGCAGGTCGAGGCGGCGGCCGGCAGGCACGTGGTCGGCGGGGACCAGCCGCGGCACCAGCACCGCCAGCACGATGCCGACCGGCACGTTGACCAGGAACACCGGCCGCCACGAGGCGCCGAGCAGGTTCGCGCTGACCAGGACGCCGCCGACCACCATGCCCGTGACCGCGCCGAGGGCGAGGGTCGCCGCGTAGACGCTGAGCGCCCTGGCGCGCGCGGCGCCGCTGAAGCGCTGCTGGATGACGCTGAGGATCTGCGGGACCATCAGCGCCGCGCCGGCGCCCTGCACGAACCGTGCCGCGACCAGCGCCCCGGAGTTGGGAGCGAGCCCGCAGGTGAGCGAGGCGAGCGTGAAGGTCGCCAGCCCGGCGAGGAAGACCGTGCGGTGCCCGCGCAGGTCGCCGAGGCGGGCGCCGGTGATCAGCAGCATGGCGTAGGCGATGGTGTAGCCGGAGACGATCAGCTGCAGCCCGGAGCCGGAGGCGTGCAGGCGGTCGTGGATGGTGGGCATGGCGACGTTGACGATGGTCACGTCGAGCAGCGCCATGAACTGCCCGATGACGAGGACGGCCAGCATCAGCCAGCGGCGACGCTCGCTGTCACCGCCGGCCGACGGCGGAGCCCCGGCCGTGCCGGGGGTGGAGCGGAACGTAGTAGCAGTCATGGGGCGAGCTTCCTCTTGTACCGAGAGTGGTGCCAGGAGCCCACCGATCCTGGTATTGGCAGTACCTGGCACCAGGAAGCCGCCTCGGGCACACTGGGACCATGACCAGTATCGGCCACGCCAGTGACAGGGCCGGGCACGCGGCCGACGGCAACGGTTCCGCCAATGGCCGCGTCGGCGAGCGGCGCGGGGAGCTCGCCGAGTTCCTGCGCGCCCGCCGGGGGCGGATCAGCCCGACGGACGTCGGCCTGCCTCCAGGCCTGCGGCGGCGCACGCCGGGGCTGCGCCGGGAGGAGGTGGCCCAGCTCGCCGGCGTGGGGGTGACCTGGTACACCTGGCTGGAGCAGGGCCGGCCGATCAACGCGAGCGTGCAGGTGCTCGACGCGGTCGCCCGCACGCTACGGCTCGACCAGGCCGAGCGCGAGCACCTCTACCGGCTCGCCGAGGTCCCCTCCGTGCCCAACGACGTCGCCCCGGCGACGGTGTCGCCAGCCGTCGAGGAGATCCTCGCCTCGCTCGACCCGCTGCCGGCGTCGCTCACCAACGCCCGCTACGACGTGCTGGCGGCCAACAAGGCGCACGAGGACCTGTTCTGGCGCTGGCACGCCATGGCCTGCGAGCACCGCAACGTGCTGTGGTGCTGCTTCGTCGAGCCGGACGCGCGCAAGCGCATGGTGAACTTCGACGAGGAGATGCCGCGGGTGGTGGCGATCCTGCGGACGAGGTTCGCGCAGCACCTCAACGAGCCGGCCTGGACGGACTTCATCCACCGGCTCAGCGCGGCCAGCCCGGAGTTCGCGGAGATGTGGGCGCGGCACGAGGTCGCCAAGCCGGGGTCGCGCACCAAGCTGTTCGTGCACCCGGAGGTCGGGCTGCTGCGCATGCGCACCACCAGCCTGGCGGTCGCCGACCTGCCGGAGACGTGGATCACGGTGTACTCCCCGGCCGACGACGAGACCCGCGCGCGCCTCGAGCTGACCCGGCGCGGCTAGCTCTCCGGGGGGACGCGTCGCCGGCCGTTCCCGTGGTGTCCTCGCGGTGGATCGCCGCTTGACAGACCGGGGTCCCTTCGCTGCGTAATGCTTCGTCGCCAAAGCGGGCGGAAGGGGAGGGTCAGGCATGAGACGGTTGTTCCTTGTGGCGGTCTGCACGGTGCTGATCTCGGTGATGACCGGGACCGCGAGCGCGGGCCAGTCGGGCGGCGGGCACGACCCGTTCGACCGTATCAAGCACATCGTCGTCATCTACGAGGAGAACCACTCCTTCGACAACCTCTGGGGCAGGTGGCCGGGCGTCAACGGGCTGGCGCGGCCCGCCTCCGCCACGCCCCGCAGCACCCAGGTCGACCGTAACGGCGTCCCGTTCCAGTGCCTGCTGCAGGACGACGTGAACCTGACCACCTCGGCCGACCCCGCGCCCAACGGCGGCCTCGACCCGAGCTGCAGCACCAGCCCGCCCGGGCCGTACAACAGCGCCTTCGCCAACCGGCCGTTCCTGATCGACCGCTACATCGCGCCGACGGACACGACCTGCTACCACGCCACCCCGACCGCGCCGTTCGGCCCGGCCAACGGCGTGCCGAAGGGCAGCGGCGAGCCAGGCGGCTGCACCCGCGACCTGGTGCACCGCTTCTACCAGGAGCCGTACCAGATCGACGGTGGCCGCATGGACCGCTACACCGTCGGCAGCGACGCCGTCGGCCTGACCCAGGGCTACTACGACACCCGCGAGCTGCCGCTGTTCCGTTACCTGGCGGGCGACCCCAGCGCGCCCCGCTACGTGATCGCCGACCGCTTCCACCAGGCGGCGTTCGGCGGGTCGTTCCTCAACCACCAGTGGCTCGCCGCGGCGGCGACGCCGCCGTGGGAGGGCGGGGCGGTCGCCGACAACGGCCCCAACGACCTGCACTCGATCGTCGGCGCCGACGGGCACCCCAACAACACCTACCCGCTGCACTCCGGGCCCGTCTACCCGGCCCCAGGCGGGGTCAAGGACGCGGCCCTGACCGAGAACGCCGACGCCAGCGGCGCCTGCGCGCCCCCGGCCGGCTCGCCGACCCCGCCGCCTGGCACCGTCTGCGGCGACTGGGCGATCAACACCATCCAGCCGGCCTTCCAGCCATACGCGCCCAACACGCCCGTGGCCAGGCGGCTGCCGGCGCTCCACAGCGACACCATCGGCGACCGGCTCTCGGCCAAGGGCCTCTCCTGGGCCTGGTACGCGGGCGGCTGGGACAACGCCGCCGGGGTCACCGACGGCCCCGGATGGACCAACGGGCCCGGGCCGACCTGCGGGGACCCCAACGCCCTCGCCTCCGCGACCTACCCGAACTGCCCCGACGTGCTGTTCCAGTTCCACCACCAGCCGTTCAACTACTTCGCCAGGTACGGCCCAGGCCAGCCGGGCCGCTCTCACCTCAAGGACGAGCAGGACTTCATGGCCGACCTCGAGGCCGGTCAGCTGCCCGCCGTCTCCTTCGTCAAGCCGATCGGCGAGGAGAACGAGCACCCCGGCTACACCAGCGTCGGCGCCGGCGACCAGCACCTGGTCGACCTGATCAAGGCGATCAAGGCCGACAAGAAGGACTGGCCGTCGACCGCGATCGTGGTGACCTACGACGAGTTCGGCGGGCAGTGGGACCACGTGCCGCCGCCGACCAGGTCCGGCGTCGCCGACCAGTGGGGCCCTGGCACCCGCATCCCGGCGATGGTGCTCTCGCCGCTGCTGCCGAGCCACGCCGCCGTCGACCACCTCCAGTACGACACCGTGTCGATCCTCCACATGATCGAGACCCGCTTCAGGCTGGCCCCGCTCGGGCCGCGGGACGCCGCGGACCACGACCTCGGCCGGGCCTTCCGGCGAGGGCTGCCGCGCCTTTGAGCCGGTGATCGCGTGACGGCGGGCGCCGGCCGAGCGCCCGCCGTCACGCGTGCTGGCGCTGGCGTCGAGCGGTTGCTGCTCGCGTTCCAGGGCGTCGTGCTGGCCGCTTCAGCGGCGGGTGGCGACCCCGTCGAAGTCGTGCTGGTGGCAGACCGCCCGCAGGGCGGCGACGAGCTCGGCCGTCGGGATCCCCTTGAGCAGGCCGGCGTGCGCCCCGGACTGGCGCAGGGCGCTGGCGAGCTGCAGGTCGCCGTCGCCGGTCCATAGCACCACGAAGGTCTCCGGGTGCCGCCGCCGGATCGTCTGGGTGGCGAGGACGCCGCCCATGCCGGGCATGCGCAGGTCCATCAGCACCACGTCGGGGCGGTAGGCGGCGGCCTGCACCAGGGCCTGGGCTCCGTCGGCGGCCTCGCCGACCACGGTCAGCCCCTCGCGCTCGAGCGCCAGGGAAACGGATTCCCGCAGCGCTGCGCTGTCATCAACGACCAGCACTCGCAGTGCGGTGCCCGTGCTCGAGTGCGTCATGGCCACCTCGGGGGTCCGATGGGCATGAACCGTGTCAATGCCTATGATCTGCCGCGCCAAGTGCGGATGCAACTGCCAAATGCCAAGTGCAGACGTCTACTGCGGCTGCCAGGGGTCCCGCCAACGGCGCCCGCCGCACCTCCGGGGAGGTAGGGCATGAGCGAGCTGCACCTCAGCGGTGGGAGCGGTCCGACGGTGCGGCGGATGCTGCTGGGCGCGCAGCTGCGCCGGCTGCGGGGCGAGGCGGGGCTGTCGCGGGAGGAGGCCGGGGCGGCGATCCGGGCGTCGGCGTGGAAGATCCACCGCTTGGAGAA
>WNGE01002977.1_pt1 | contig 23524 bp, 23 predicted proteins | sample 5400651 | NCBI WGS metagenome assembly WNGE01 (sample SAMN13153370, study PRJNA577476) | soil metagenome | isolation source: 60 cm soil or saprolite under grassland replicate 2 | place: USA:California | collected 2016-06-15
GCGGGTCACCTTGATGCAGGTCTTGTCGTACCACTCAATGATGCCGTGGACTTCCTCGCCGTCGCGCAGCACCACCACCATCGGCGTCTTGCTCTGCATCTGCTTCTGGTAATAGAAGTTCTCGGCGTTGGTCTGCTCGGTGGGGGCAGTCTTCTTGACCGGCGCTGCGGAACGGTCGCGGTCGCGCCGTTCGCCCGGCGCGTGGTTGTGGGCATGACTGTGGTTGTGATCGTTGCGGTTGAGAGAAGGACGAATCAGCTTGCGATTCGCGAAACCTTCCTGTTCGCCGGAATGTTCGACTGGCATGGGGTCGACGGTGTCTTTCATAGCACCACCTGCGCGCATGGCGGCAGGATACTCCACAACACTTTGAGCCTGTGATTGTGGGTCCTGAGGTGTGAACTTACCGTTTACGGTATCACAGCAAACTGGGGATGACAATCTTTTGTGCGCCTTGGCCCAGGCTGCTTTGGCCCAGGACTAAGTCGGAACAAGCGCTCCCCAAAGCCGCGTTCCGTCTCTGGTTGAGACACGCGAAAATAGGCCTCCGCATCGGAGGAGATGAGTTTTCCGGCCCCCAGTCGCCAACCGGACGCTGACCATCGCATCAGGAGGCTCGTTCGAGTGCGGTTGCGAAGGCGTCCAGCGACAGGGACCGCATCAGGTTCCGCCGCATGCCGCGCTCCACTTCTCCCAGGCCCTCGCTGGCGCGCTGAATCCAGGCAAAATCGGCGGCTTCGGCCATCTTCTTCAGCTCACCCATGATGTCGGTATTGCGGACGAGTTGCGGTGCGCCGGACTGCAGGAACAGCATGTCTTCGAGCAGGGAGTAGAGAGTGCGCAGCAGAACGTCGATTTTTTCGCGGCCATCGGCGCCCGGACGGTAAGTCTCGGTCGTCTTGAACAGTTCACTGTGGTCGCCGCCCCGAAGCGCAGAATTCAGCAGGATGAGGGCGTGTGTGCGTGCGGCAGTGTAGGCCGCAAGATCGAACGACAAAGCGCGCCCGATGGCTCCTTCGCTCAGCCGTGCGACCAGGGCCCGCTGCTTGGGATTCCATTCGGGACGGCGCTCGGCGAGCAGCGTCTCGATATCAGCGGATGGGAGTGCACCCAGAGCAAAAGTCATCGAGCGCGAGCGGATCGTCGGCAACAGTTCTCCGGGATTCTCCGTCAGCAAGAAGATCGTGGCGAATTCCGGCGGCTCTTCCAAGACTTTCAACAGTGAGTTGGCCGCCTCTTTCATGAATGCGGAATCGGTGAAGATGTAAACGCGCTCGCGCCCTTCCCCTGGACGATAGTAGATGGTCTCGATCACGTGACGGACCTGGTCCACCTTGATCATGAGTTGCGGCGGATCGGGCGGAATGACCAGCACGTCGGGATGAGTCTGCACGAGGATGCGGGTTTCTTTCTTGTCGGTCTCGCGCAGGTTTTCGCGGGCCTCGACGGCTTCGGCGAAGCGCGCGTCGAGATCCTCGGCCTGGGCGATGCGGGTGCAGTTGGAGCAGCGTCCGCAGAAGTCCGGCAGGCCGTCGCTGGCGGGTGGTTCAAGACAGTTCATGGCGCGCGCGAGCATGAGGGCAAGGGTGTACTTGCCCGATCCATGCGCGCCGGAAAGTATGACGGCGTGCGGAAAGCGTTTGCGCGCCAGCATTTCGCGCAGGCGGTGGATGGTGTCTGGGTTGCCGACAAAATCGGGAAATGGCATGAGAACGCTACTAGCTCCTAGCTTCTGGCTCCTAGCAAGCAGCTAGTGGCTAGAAGCAGGGTTTTAAATCTTCAGCTTCTTCCGGACCAACTCCAAGATCACCGCATGCGTCTCCCCCGGCGTGCCGCGAGCATCGATCACCTGCACGCGATTTGGTTCGCGGGCGGCGATGGCGAGATAGGCGCTCCGCACGCGTCCGAAGAAGGCCCGGCTCTCCTGTTCGAATCGGTTCTCGTCTTTTTCCGAGCGGGTGCTCTTGTGCTTCCGATTGCGGCGGCGGGCGCGCTCAACGCTGAAACCGGCTTCATTATCGAGAAGGATCGTCAGGTCGGGTTGCAGGTTGCCGCTAAGAATTTCGTGCAGCAGCAGCACGGGTTTGCTGCCCAGTTTACGTCCTCCACCCTGGTAGGCCTCGGTCGAGTCGGTGAAGCGATCGCAGAGCACGACGCGCCCCGCGGCGAGGGCGGGCAGAATCACTTCGTGAATGTGCTGAACGCGGGCGGCGAACATCAGGGCCATCTCGGCAAGAGGAGAAAGTCCGGAAGTGGCCGAATGCAGCAGCACATCGCGGATCTTTTCGCCGGCGGCGGTGCCGCCCGGTTCGCGTGTGACGGTGACGAAGACGCCGTGGGCACGCAGGGAACGAGCCAGTTTCTCGACTTGCGTACTCTTGCCGCTGCCATCGAGGCCTTCGAACGTAAGGAACTTTCCGCGGGGTGACACGCCGAAAATGATAGCAGGATTAGGCTTGGGTCTTTTTCCGCGGTGGGCGCTCGGATCGAGGAGGATGAGTAAGCCGCTACGGTTCGGAAACCGCCGCAACGGCCTCCTTATCCGCATCGATCTCGACTAAAGCCGGCTCATCCAGCATGAAGCTGAGAACCTCTTGCGGAACCGGGGCGCTCCACACCGGTGCAAACGATTGGCGATGCAGGGGCGATGGGCCGTGCTCGCGCAGCGCCGCGATGTGATGCGCAGTGCTGTATCCCTTGTTCGAGGCCAGTCCGTACATTGGGAAAACCGGGTCCCAGGTGGAGATCATGCGATCGCGCTCGACCTTCGCGAGAATAGACGCGGCCGCGATGGAAGCCGAGAGCGCGTCACCATGAATGATCGGCTGTTGCGGGAGAGTGCAGTCGAGCCTGACGGCATCCACCAGAAGGTAGTCCGCGGAGCACGCCAGTTGCTGGACCGCGTGCAGCATGGCCAGACGCGAAGCCTGGTAGATATTGATCTGGTCGATGCGGGCCGAATCGACCGCGGCAATGGCATAGGCGATCGAATGCCCGCGAATGCGGTGTGCCAGTTCTTCGCGGCGCTCGGCTGGAAGCAGCTTCGAGTCGCGCAACCCGCGAATTCGGTACTCCGGTTTGAGGATGACGGCCGCCGCAACCACCGGACCGAAGAGCGAACCGCGGCCGACCTCATCGACTCCAGCGACACGCTGAGCGCCCGATGCCCACGCCTGTTTTTCAAATTTCAAAGTGCAGCGCAGTTTCTTCAGGAGGCGCAGCTTGACTCCGGCAGGAGAAAGACCGGCGTTCGAATTTTTCGATCCAGAGGACACAGGCTTGCCAGCATCTTCGCCGAGGAAGACGCCGGACGCAAGCCCAGTTTGCGGTTCCACCTCGCCGCTGGGGCGGTGCGCGTGTTCAAGAGGCCGATGGTGGCAGTGGCTTACAGTGGCTTACTCGACTTCCTTCAGGCGAGCAGCTTTGCCCCTCAGTGCGCGCAGGTAGTAAAGCTTGGCGCGGCGGACCTTGGAAGATCGCACCACGTCAATCTTATCGATCACCTTGGAGTCGAGGGGGAAAATACGTTCCACGCCCTGGCCAAAACTAATCTTGCGGACGGTAAAGCTGGGCTGTGCTCCTCGGCTGCGCGCAATGACGACGCCTTCGAACGCCTGCAAGCGTTCTTTGTCGCCTTCTTTGATCTTGACTTGCACCTTGATGGTGTCCCCCGGACCAAACTTGGGGAGGTCGGTGCGGCGACTCTTGGCCAGCAGTTTTTCGATGATCGCGTTTCTCATAACCTCTTCCCTCCTAATCCTTGCCCTTGATCTGGGCCAGCAATTCCTTATCTGCTTCGGTCAGCGCCACCCGCTCGATCAGGTCGGGCCGGTTGCGCAGAGTCTTCGCCAACGCCGTCCTGCGGCGCCAGCGGCGAATCTGGTCGTGGTTGCCGTTCACCAGCACCTCGGGCACCACCATCCCGCGAAAATCTGCCGGCCGCGTGTAGTGCGGGTAGTCCAGCAATCCGCCGGAAACGCAAGTGGAACTCGGGCCGGCATCAAGTGTGGCGCGGGCACTTCCGCCCGCGAACGCGTCCTCCGTGAACGACTCTTGCCGCGTCGACGCTTCGTTGCCGACGGCTCCTGGAATCAGCCGCGTGACCGTATCCACAATCGCCGCCGCGCCCAACTCACCGCCGCTCAGCACGTAATCGCCGATCGAAACTTCCCGATCGGCCAAGTGCTCGCTGACGCGTTCGTCGACGCCTTCGTAGCGTCCGCAGATCAACGCGATCCGGTCGAGCGTGGAAAGTTCCGCCGCCAGCGGCTGATCAAGCTTGCGTCCCTGCGCCGAAAGCACAATTGCCGACTGCTTCGTCCTCCCAGCCACGCGTTCTGAGCGCGCGGCCCAGTCACCCAACGACTCCATGCATTCAAAGATCGGTTCCGGCTTCAGAACCATGCCTTCGCCGCCGCCAAATGGGCGGTCATCCACGGTGCGGTGCTTGTCCTTCGTGAAGTTCCGGAGATCGCGAATGCTTATTTCCACCAGCCCCGTCTGGCGAGCCCGGCGGATAATTCCGTAATCCAGTGGTCCGCGAAAGAAGTCGGGAAAGATCGTCAGAATGTCGATCTTCATGTGAATCGTAGTTAGTAGTCCATAGCTTGCGGTTCGCAAAGACTCAGATTCCGGCGTGCGAACTACAAACTCCGAACCCCGACCTACCGCTCTTTATTCACGTCCAGCAATCCTTCCGGCAACCGCATGCGTACTTGCTTGCGTTCCAGATCCACTTTCTCCAGATACGCTTCCGCGAACGGAATTTCGTACGGCAGCTTCGCTCCGCCCGGCACGATCAGCAGCGGCGCCTCACCCGCACCGAACTGCACGTCCTCAATCGGGCCAATCTCGCGCTCGCCGTCGAACACCGTGCAACCGATCAGGTCGCTCAGGTACGTCCAGCCCGGCTCTAACGGAGCGCGTTCACTGCGCGGCAGCTGAAGCTCGGCGCCCACCAGCGGCTCGGCATCGGAAATCGTCTCGACGCCCACGAACTTCAGCACCAGAAACCCTTTGTGCGGCCACAACTCCTCGACCGTTACTTCGCGGCGCTCGCCGGTCTTCAGGAGCGCCCACAGCCGCATGTCTTCCCGGAAACGGTCCGGAACATCGGTGTGCAGCTCGACGGCGACTTCTCCGCGGCGTCCCTGGGTCTTGATGATCAGCGCCAGTGTAATGAACTCGGCGCTGCCGTTCTCTGCTGCGAAGTGACTCGCCACTCGCTACCCGCCACTCACTACTCAATGATCTCCAGCGCGTAGCGCTTGTTCTGCTTCGACCCCGCCGCGCTCAGCACCGTGCGCAATGCGCGGGCGACTCGGCCCGACCGCCCGATCACCTTGCCCAGATCGGCTTCGGCCACTTCCAGTTCGATGACCATCTCGTCGCCGTCTTCGTATTCGTCAATGAAGACCTCGCCCGGCGCATCGACGAGCGCTTTAGCGATGTACTCGATCAGCGCGCGCGCGTTGGCAGTCGGCTCAATCATTTCGGGCTCCTGAATGGCGATTCTTGCACCTGCTCTTCCCCGATTGTCATCCCGGCCTTCCCCTCTCGATTATCAGCCCGATCGGAGCGAGGGATCTGCAGTTCGACGTTGGGCGAGGAGGAAAAGCTAGGCGCCCGGCGCGGCCGCAGCCGGCACGGGCAGGGCAATCAGCTTTCGGACGCGATCCGAGCACTGGGCGCCTTTCGAAACCCAGTAGTCGATGCGCTCGCGCTTCAAGTCCACGCTGGCCGGAGTGGTGCGCGGATTGTACGTGCCCACCACTTCCACCGAGCGGCCATTCCGCGCCCGCTCCTTCTCAATCACCACCACACGGTAATACGGTTGTTTGCGCGCACCAATGCGCGCCAGTCGGATCATTAACACTGACTCGTTTCCTTTAGTCCGGAATGCTCCGGCAGGGTTAAGACAGAGCATTATTATGCCGAAGCTTAGCGCTTTTCGCAACTTTTCATGGTTTCGATTTCTAGGGCCCTGCAGCGGCATTATGACTTTGGTTTAAGTCTTTGATTAGGACCAGGGGCACGGCGGAAACCATCACGGTCTTTTCGCTTCTGGCGCGCTGAGATACTTTTCCATTGGAATCTCGAAATACATCAACTCTTTGCCGCCCGCGTCGCGCACGCCGGTCAGGTAAAAGTTGGCGCCTGCCAGCGCCGGTGACGCGATGTCCGAAACGTCAAAAAACAGAAATCCGGCAGCCGTTGAATGCGGTTCAACTGCGCGCGCCCCAAACTGCGCACGTTCGATCTCTTCGCGTGTCTTGCCGCTTACCGCCCCTTTCACTTTGCCGCCCGGAATCGGGATGGGCAGCGGCGATGGGACGGTCTTCGGCGCCGGTCGCGACATTCGCCGCATCAGTTCGTCATTCGTCGCAGGAGAAAGCTTGGCGCGTTTTACGGTGATCAGCTCCGCTTTCATCCCGCTGAGCGAAACCGGCTGGTCGCTGTCGTTGGTCACGATGAAGAACACCGGCAGGTAGCCGAAGTTGCGATAGTCGGTACTGAAAACTTCCGCCTTGTCGCCCATGTCGTAGGGATCAAGCGCCACTGTAATTTTCTCCAGCGAGTGCTCGTCATGGGCCGGATAGGTACGGGCTGACCGCGCCGATGGCATCACGAAGTCTTTCGCGGCCATCGCACCCGGGCAGAAAAACAGCACCAAGGTGGCAACCGCCGAAACGTGGCGCACCAATGGCGCCCGGCACGAGGATCCTTTTGGCATATCTGGATTATAGGATGCACGCGTCGCGACGGGTGTCGTCCAAAGACTGCGGCTGGCCCATTTAGAATGAGGACGCCTCCATGTACGCGCTCTACAGCACGCTGCTCGGACTCTTTCTGCTGATCACGCTGCCCTATTGGTTGCTGCAGATGATGCGCCACGGGAAATATCGCGCCGGGCTCCGTCAACGACTGGGCGCGGTCCCACTGCACCTGGCGGCGCGCGGTGAAAAACCCACCATCTGGGTCCATGCCGTCTCGGTCGGCGAGGTCGTAGCCGCCACCGCAGTGGTCGAAGAACTGCGTCAGAAATTCCCATCGCGCTGGGTCGTGATCTCGACCACCACCAGCACCGGGCAGAAGCTGGCCATCCGCCGCTTTGGAGCGGAAAACGTTTTTTACTTCCCGCTGGACTTCGGCTTCGCGATTCGGCCCTACCTCGAAGCCCTATGTCCGGAACTGGTAGTGGTTGCCGAAACCGAATTCTGGCCGAACTTCCTTCGACTCGCGAAAAACAGCCAGGCCCGAATCGCGGTCATCAATTCCCGTATTTCCGACCGTTCCCTGCAGGGCTACAAGCGGCTCCACTTCTGGCTTCCAAAGGTTCTGGAGCAGGTCGATCTGTTTCTGGCCCAGACGGAAGAGGACCGCCGGCGCCTCGTCGAAATCGGCGCGTCCGCATCCAAGGTGTCCATCACCGGCAATCTGAAATTCGACGTGACGCCATCCAAGCCGCCCGCCATCGTGGCCAGTCTTCGCGCGCACCTGAGCCAGGCTGGACTGGAGCCCGTGCTGGTTTGCGGCAGCACGCTCGAAGAAGAAGAGGAAGGCTCATTGCTCTCGGCTTTCCGCAACATTCTGGCAACGCGGCCGAAGGCGTTGATGATCCTCGCTCCCCGGCATCCGGAACGTTTCCCCGAGGTTGCGGCGCTGGTGGAAAAACTTGGCTTCCGGCTGCTGCGGCGGTCGCTGTGGGGCGGAGAGCCTCTGGCGGGCGCGGTGTTCCTGCTCGATAGCATCGGCGAACTGGCAGCTCTTTATTCCCTGGCTACCATCGCCTTCGTGGGTGGCAGCCTGGTTCCGCGCGGCGGACACAACATCCTTGAGCCCGCCCTCTACGGCGTTCCTGTCGTCACCGGCAACCACTATGAAAACTTTCGCGACATCGTTAACTTCTTTCTGAGCCGCAACGCCGTACGCGTGGTCGGACTGGCGGAGTTGCCCCTGGTCTTCATGGAGCTGATTGACAACCGCGTGGAGCGCGAAAGGCTGGGCCGCAACGCTCTCGCGGCACTTGAAGCGCAGCGTGGCGCGACGGAAAAGACCGTCGCCGCTCTCGCCCAGTTCATGGCTGTGCAACGCGCCCGCGGAGGCTCCGCATGAATCCGCTCAGCGGACTCTACGGTGCGGCGAGCGGACTGCGCAATTCTCTTTTTGATCGCGGGGTACTTCAGCCGCGCCGGCTCGAACAACCGGTAATCAGCGTGGGAAATCTCTCGGCGGGCGGAGCGGGCAAAACACCGTTCGTAATCGCCCTCGGTGACCTACTGAAAGCGCGCCGCATCAGCTTCGACGTTCTTTCCCGTGGTTATCGCCGCAAGACTCGCGGCGTCCTGGTGGTGGAGCCGGATGGCAGCGCCGCCGATTTCGGAGACGAGCCGCTTCTGATTGCGCGGCGGCTGGGCATCCCTGTCATCGTCGGAGAACGCCGCTATGAGGCGGGCCGGGTCGCCGAGCGGAAATTCCAGCCGCAACTGCACATCCTCGACGATGGCTTTCAGCACCGCTCTCTGTTTCGTGACTTCGAGATTGTTCTGCTGACGGCCGACGATTTCCACGACCGCCTGTTGCCCTCGGGCCGCCTGCGCGAACCGCTCTCCTCACTCGAACGCGCCGACGCTGTAGTGCTGCCGACCGGGCTCTCGGCCGAGCATCCCGCTTTGCGGCAGAAACCGGTCTGGCGAGTCGAGCGTGAGCTCATTCTCCCAAACCTGCCCCCCGCGCCGATCGCCTTTTGCGGCATCGCACGCCCCGAGCAGTTTTTTGCCCAGGTGCGCGTAGCTGGCATCACGCCCGCCGCACAATTGAGCTTTGGGGACCACCATACCTATGACCGAAGCGACGTTCAGCGTCTTCATGCAGAGCGCACGAAACACCAAGCTGGCGGCTTCCTGACCACCGAGAAGGACGCCGTCAACCTCGGCGCGCTTCATGGCGAACTGGAGCCCCTCGCCATCGCCGTACTCAAGCTCATTCTCGAGCATCCGGATGACGTTGTGGATACCATGCTCGCGAGAATTACGGAACCCGGGCCCCGCACGTGAGAAAATCTTCCTTCGAAGGCAAGATGGCAAAGCAACCAAAAGAAAACGACCGGCTGCGAAAAATTGTCGAAGCGTTTCCGAAGATCACCGTCACCGTCCTCGGAGACCTGGTCGCCGACGAATTCGTGTTCGGTGAGATCTCCCGCGTCTCGCGCGAAGCGCCGGTTCTGATCCTGAAACACCGCAACCGCAAAGTCGTGCCCGGCGGCGGTGCGAATGCAATCTACAATCTTGCGGACCTGGGAGTGAACGTGCTTCCCGTCGGAGTTGTGGGCGACGACGAACCCGGCAAGTTACTGCTGCGCGCTTTTCGCCACAAGCGCATCCCGGTCAGCGGCGTCCTCAAAGACAAGAGTTACTCGACCGTCACCAAAACCCGCATCCTCGCCGGATTCGCACACACCGCCGGACAGCAAGTCGTGCGGCTGGATCGAGAACCTTCCGACGGCCCAAATCCACATTTGCGCCGCGAGCTCATCCTCGCTGCCCGGCAATATGGCCGCGCCTCCGACGCCCTGCTTGTTTCCGACTATGGATACGGCGCCGCCACCCCCAGCCTGCTGAATGCGATTCGCGAGAAGCGCGGGCTCGACAAGGTTCCGGTCACCCTCGATTCCCGCTATCGTATGCTCGAGTTCTCAGGCGTTACCGCGGCCACGCCGAATGAGTCCGAAGTAGAAGAGATCCTCGGCATCCGCATCGGCCACGATTGGTCGCGGCTGCTGGCCGCCGGCGATCAGATCCTGGGCCAAATGAATCTGGAATCGCTCGTGATAACCCGCGGCAAAGACGGCATGGTTGCTTTTCCGCGCCGCCATAAGCCCATCGATCTGCCGATCTTTGGCAGCGACGAAGTCACGGATGTGACCGGAGCCGGCGATACCGTGATCGCCACTCTAACGGCGGCTCTGGCCGCGGGCGCCACCACTGAAGAGGCTGCCCATCTCGCGAACTACGCGGGTGGCATCGTGGTGATGAAACGCGGAACCGCCACGGTCAGCCAGCAGGAATTACTGGAGGCGCTCGAAAAGGCGCCCCCGGTTACTCGACCTCATTGAGCACATCAGTTCATCGGAAGATTCTCTCGCGTTCCGAACTGCAGGAACGTGTGGCCGAATGGCGCCGCGCGGGCGACCGCGTCACGCTGACCAACGGCTGTTTCGATGTGCTGCACGTGGGCCATGTGCGCTATCTGCGCGCGGCTCGGGAACTCGGGGGCAAAGTCGTGGTCGCGGTAAACTCTGACGCTTCGGTTCGTGCCCTGAAGGGCGAAGGCCGGCCCGTGATGCCTGCCGAAGAACGTGCGGAAATCCTGGCAGCGCTTTCCGACGTCGATGCGGTCGTGATCTTCCCGGAGAAAGATGTCCGCGCCCTCATCCGCGAGATCCGCCCCGATCTCCACGCCAAGGGAACCGACTACAGCGCGGAGAATGTTCCCGAGCGCGACGAGGTCGAAGCGTGCGGGGGAAGCATCGTCATTGTTGGCGATCCCAAGCACCACTCGGCCACCGCAATCATCCGCTCGCGGCGCACGCCGCGAAATTCGTGAGACGGCGCGGATGACCTCTCTCTCCCCGCCTTTCGACGCCCCGCGCTTCGGAAGCCTTCTTGTAGTGCGCCTGAGCGCCATGGGCGACATCATTCATACCCTGCCCGCCGTTGCCGCGCTGCGCGAAGCGTTTCCGCACGCCACCCTCGGATGGCTGGTCGAAGAACGCTGGGCCGAACTGCTGTGCACGCTGCGCTATCCGCGCTCGGGACGGCGTTCCCAGCAGCGGCCCATGGTCGAACGCCTCCATTCCGTCAACACTGCGGAGTGGCGCCGGTCGCTGTTCTCGTTCAACACCTGGCAGCAGATGGCGGTCGGTCTGAGCGAACTGCGCGGCGTCCGCTACGATGCGGCCATCGATTTTCAGGGCGCCATCCGTTCCGCCCTGCTGGCGCGCTGGTCAGGCGCGCCGGTTGTTTATGGCACCGCTCAGCCGCGCGAGAATGCCGCCAGCATGTGGTACACACGCCAGATCCTCCCAAGCGGAACACATGTCGTGGAGCAAGCGCTAGCGCTCACCCAAGCCGTAATTCAACACTCGATGCCGGACGCGCCGCTGACATTTCCGGTAGACCCCGATGCTGAACGGAAAGTTGCAGCCCTAGCCCCAGACGGACGCGCCTTTGCCATTCTGAGTCCCGGAGCCGGCTGGGGCGCCAAGCAGTGGCCCACCGAGCGCTATGGGGTGGTCGCGCGCGAGCTTGCGAAAAATGGCATACAGTCGCTCGTGAACTACGGTCCCGGCGAGGAGGAACTTGCCGCCGTCGTCGAAGCCACCAGCCAAGGGACCGCGCGCAGGATCTCGTGCTCCGTCTCCGAGTTGATTGCGCTCACGCGCCGCGCCCGCCTGTTCATCGGCGGCGACACCGGCCCGATGCACCTGGCCGCTGCGTTGAAGATCCCGGTCGTGGCAATTTTCGGTCCGACCAATCCTGCGCGCAACGGCCCGTTCGGCACGCGCTCAGTCGTACTGCGCAGCGCCCGCAGCGCCACCAATCACGCCCGGCTGCCTGAGCCCGAGCAAGGGTTGCTCGAAATTACTCCGGGCGAAGTGGTCGCCGCGGCACACGAGTTATTGCAGAGCTCCCGTGACTGAAGTCTCACAACCCGACTGGAAATCCACCCACTCCGCGTGGTCGCTGGTGGCTCGCCGGCTTCGCATCCCACTGGGATTTGCCTTCGGCGCCGTCTACGTATGGCTTGCGCGGCCCACCCGAACCTCGCTTTTGGTGGGCGGCCTGCTGCTTCTGCCCGGCCTGCTCCTGCGTGGACTCGCTTCCGGCCACGTGCAGAAAGACAAGCAACTCACCACCAGCGGCCCCTACGCCTACACCCGTAATCCTCTCTATCTCGGTTCGCTCATCCTCGCCGCCGGATTCGCCGCAGCTGCGCGCAGCTGGTGGATCGTCGCGGTGATGGTAGCGATGTTCACGGCGATTTACATCCCGGTCATCGCCGGCGAAGAACGCTACCTGCGCCACACCTTCCCCGGCTACGACGACTACGCCCGCCACGTGCCCCGCATGTTGCCCCGGCTCACGCCCTACGGCAGCCAGCAGAGCGCGTATTCTTCCGCTCGCTACTGGAAGCACCGCGAATATCAGGCAATCATCGGATGCGCGGTCGTCCTGTGCATCCTGGTCATTAAGCTGGTGTGGTAGTCTGCCGTGGGGTTTCTCGAATCCAGTTGGATCGACCAACGGTGCCCAGACTCAATAGCCATAGCCGCATCGGCGCGCTGATCGTGCAGGTTGGATTCATCGGTGTGCTGGGCGCGGCCATCGTGCCCGCGCAACAGCCTCCGCCGACTGCCTCCATCGGCGCCGCCCCCGCCCAGATCACTCCTCCTCCGCCCAACTATCCCTTTCCCGACGGACGCGGATACGTTTACGCCGCCGAGTGGCACATGATCACGGCCGGCACGGGCGTCGTAAGAATGGAACCGGCCGGCAGTCAGCGCAAAGTCACCGCCACGGCGGAATCGCAGGGCGTGGTGAACGTCATTTTCCCGGTGCATGACCGCTTCGAATCCCGCTTCGATCCCCGCACTTTCTGCTCGCTCAGCATCTTCAAGCACAGCGAGGAAGGTTCTCACAAACGTGAGACGTCGATCCGCTTCGAGTACGCGCGCAAGAAGAGCGTGCTCGACGAAAAGAACTTGAAAACCGGCGAGACCAAACACGTAGAGAACGATCTGCCCGGATGCGCGACCGACGTCATCACCGGCTTCTACTACCTGCAATCCCTGCCGCTGCAACTCGGTTCCACCTACGAATTCCCGATCAGTGACGGAAAAACCGCCATCGTACTAGCCACGGTCGAAAAGCGCGAACAGATAAAAGTGCCAGCGGGAACATTTCAAGCCGTCCTGGTCACGGCCGAAGCCATCAGCGGCCGGTTGCAGAGCAAAGGCAAGGTGTGGGTCTGGTATTCCGACGACTCCAGCCACATCCCCATTCAGATGCGCGCCAAACTGGGTTGGGGCACTCTATTATTCCGCCTGCAAAGAATCGATAAGTAAGTGCCGCGCAAGCTCTGCCTTACTTAATCAGGATGTATTAAGCAGTTAGTACGATGGCTATCCCGCACTGATCTTTTTGGGAGTCGCTGGTATGGGCTGCCCGCCCTCACCATAGACGGAAGCGGGGAAAAGATCGCCAGTCGCTGGTCGGCGGCCGTTGGCTCTGAGCCACTCCCAGGTTCGCCCACGGAGGCTGGGAAGCACGGAGCAAAGCTGGCCCCGAGACCCCGACGGCTCGGACGGTTCTCTACCACTCCCATCCGCACTGGCAACGGACGGAGTCACACAGCCTGAATTTTCTCAGCAGCGACTTGCAGGCAACACAGGTTCGTGTCCACATAAAGTTTCTCCACCACGCTGCCTATCGAAACACCGTTCGCAGCGCTTATATAGTATTGGAGTCACGCACAGAGTTGTGTGGTACAGGAAGATTGTCATTTAATTGTCAACAGTATGTTGGCGGAGGAGGGATACTTCCGCCAACCCCCATAGCTTTTGACTTTAAGATGGTGTGGCGCGGGCACTCCTGCCCGCGTGCCTTTGACTTTAAGCCCTGAGCCACTCCGCCCCGTCACTTCCCAGCCACCACCGCCTGCTTCGCCTTCGCCAGTTCTGGCCGGCTGGAATTCGACCCCTCACACACCTTCACCACCTGCGCGTAGTATTCCTCCGCCTGCGACAGTTGTCCGGCCAGTTCCGCCGCTTGGGCTGCGCCGTACAAGCTATTGAAGCGGTTGGGCGTGAACTTCAGAGCCGCTTTGTACTCCGCCAGCGCCTGTTCCCCTTGCTTCATGTCGAGCAGCATATCGGCCAGCATCTCCCGCGCAGGAATTCCGCTCTCGGACGACTCTCCCGTAGACTCCTGTTTCGCCGCCAGTGTTCGCAAAGCAGCAAGCGCGGCGTCATTGTTCCCTTCAGCATGATGGAGCCACGCGGCCGCTTCGGTCTTGCCGTTCTCGACCGCCTCGGCGAAGCCCTTCTTTTTCTTGGCCAGCAACTCCTGATGCACACGTTCAAGGTGCGCAATATCCTCGCGCGCCTGCTTCAGGTTGCCCGTGCGCGCCGCGCCGATGGCCCGCGCCCAATAGGTGATCGCGCTGTCGCCCGTCTGTGCCTCGGGAACCGGCGTCAGAGAAGCCGCTTTGTTCCAGTGATGCAACTCCAGCGCATACCTCGCGGGAAACGCAACCAGCGCGGAAATCCGCGGGTCGTAGCCCATACCGTACATGTCCTTCATTGCCGGCATGGCTTTGACTTCCTCCATCACCTGGAGCGCATCGGCTTCCCGGCCATTCTGCAGGTACGCATGGACCAGGAAATCCATGGCGTGGAATTGGTGCCCTTCACCGCCCATGTGCATGGCGGCCGACTGGCGCGTGGCTGCGATCGACGCCAGATTCGAGTCGATGTCCTCCTGCCACATCCCCAGCCGCGCAAAAATATGCGATGGCATGTGCAAAGCATGCGGGGCCATGGGGGCGATCTGCGCGTATCGCCGCGCCGCCGGCAACCCCAGCTCGGCCAGTTGCGGCTTGTCATAGGTGTGGATCAAATAATGCGCAATTCCCGGATGATTCGGCTCGATCGCAAACAGTTTCTCCAGGATCGCGCCTGCCTTCTTGCGATTGGCAAACGTCGTGTCCCCGTCCGGCTCCGACGCCAGCAGCGAGAGCGCATAAAACGCCGCCCCTTCGTGATCGTCCGGATACTTCCGATACACCTTCTCCATCGCCTCCGAGTAAGCCCGCGCCCGCGCCTCGTGATCCAGCTTCCCACTGTTTGAATAAAACGCCTTAAGCGCGCCAATGTAGTCGCGCTCGCGTCCGGTCTTCGCCTTCGCCTCGTCGGCCTTTTTCAACTCCCCTTCCGCCCGTTCGATGGCCGCCTCTTTCGGCTGATCCCAGAGCTGGTGCCAATGGCTCATCCCCTCGCCCCAGTATGCCATCGCACACTCCGGATCTTGCTTTTCGACTTCGACAAACCTCTTTTCCGCCTCCTCGTACCAGAACGAATGCAGCAGCGCCACGCCCTTCTCGAAACTCTTCTGGGCATCCGGAGTGCAAGACACCGGAAAATGCACCGTGCCCAGTTGTTCCTGGGTCAGTTGTTCATGATGCTGGCCTTCATCGGCCACTGCGAAAAGGGAAAGCCCCGCAACCATCCAAACAATCCATCTAAGCTTGCGCATTCGGAGTACCCCGCTGAGGGGCAGTCTAGTGGGCACGATTGGAAGGGGTCAAGCGATTCGAGGGGGAGCTATACGAAGGGGAAAAGTGATACGCCCTCCTGCGGGAGGTCACCGGGGCCGGGCCGGGTTTCACGTCCATCTAACTCTCGAGGGGGCCCCGCTCCTTTGCGCTTTTTGCAAGGGGCGGGTGCGTGCACTATCCCACCTTTCGCGCGCATTTGCCGGGAAAGGCGAGTCTTGCCGGAGATGGTCTTGGGCAGTTCCTAAAATTCGATCCGGCGGATGCGCTTGTAGGGACCGAGACGGGGGCGGCGGATGAATTTGAAAATTTCCCGTGCCCGACCAGCCGACGGCTGAAAGCCAGGCTTCAAGGTGATGAATGCTTTAGACACATTCCAGCGGATAGCATCTGGACTGGGCGCCGCCGCAGCTTCGGCGACGCAGGCATGCTCGCTCAGTACGCTCTCCCGTTCGAACGGGCTGAGGCGGTAATCGGCGCCTACTGCAGTCGAAAACGTTCGTGGATCAGCCGCTGCAATCGCGGCTTGTAGAGAATGTCGAAGGCAAGCTCTTTATCCGGGAACATGCTCAGCGCCGCTCGCCGGGCATTCGCCGCCATCTCGGAAGCCTCCTCCACCGTAAGATCGGGATCCTGGCTGATCACCGACATCACCATGCTCATCATCACCTGCAGACGGCGGAGTTTGCGCGCCTCTTCCACGCGTTCGTTGTGCTCCCCACCTGCTTGACCGGACCATTGAACTTCCATACCGCCCCCGGCGATAAGCGCCACAAACCCGCAACCCCACCCTACAGTTGGATGAAGGCCGGGCCCCCTCCGTTATCCCCACTCTCGCCATTGTGCCAGCTTCGCGCCATGATTCAAGCTTCAATCGGCCTTAGCCTTTTGTGATCCGCAAGACAAGGCTATAGTGACTGCCGTAATCTGTTAACGGATAGTTTTGTGGAGGATGCATGCCAGAACCGACTAGCACCGCGCCGCAACCCGTGCCCAACGAAAAACTGGTGAAGATTTTCGACACGGAGCGGGAAACAGAAGCCCTTGTCGTCCAGGGACTGCTGGAATCGGCCGGCATCGACTCCGACCTCAAGTCCATCGACGCGGTCCAGGACGCATTCCCGGGCGTCGGCGGCACCGTGATTCTGGTGCGCGAAGAGGATGCGGAAGAGGCCGGCAAGATCATTGAATCTTACCGGCAGTCGCCGCCTCTGGGCGACGACGAGACAGCCGAAATCACTGGATGAGCGCCACCTCCGGAGTCACCGCCTTCCCATCCAGATAGAAACTCACCGCACCCTCTTCATCGGTGCGGTACGTTTTGACTCCCGCTTGCTGCAACCGCGCCAGCACTTCCCGACGCGGATGCCCATACACATTCCGCGACCCCACCGAAATGACCGCATATTGCGGACCAACAGCAGCCAGCAGATCGGCCGACGTGGCGCGCGCGCTGCCGTGATGCGCAACTTTCAGCACCATCGCCGCGGGATGCTCGGCCACGATGCGCCGCTCCGCGACGGGCTCCGCGTCCCCTTCGAGCAGCGCGGCCGTCCCCCCGACGCTCGCCGTAAAAACGAGGCAATCGTCGTTCGGCCGCATGGTTCCGGTGTCTTGATCGCGCCCTGGAGCGAGCACGCGGAAATGCGCGCCGCCGTAGTCAAACTCATCGCCTTCTTTCTTCACGGAAATTTCCATTCCCGCTTTCTGCGCCTGGGCGACGATCGGCAGGAGTTCTCCCGCAGGACGATCGATGCTGATCCAGAGCTCCCGTGGACGGAAATTTGCGATCACGGCAGGCATGCCACCCAGGTGATCGGCATGCGGGTGAGTGATTACCACGGTGTCGATGTGGTCGATGCCTCGATTCCAAAGGTAGGACGAAACCACCTGCTCGCCGATATCAAGGTCGGAATGCATCCACTGCGGCAGCCCTCCCGCGTCCACCAGCAGCGTTCGCCCCTCGGGCGTCACCAACAGAATGGAGTCGCCTTGTCCGACGTCAATGGAGGTCATCTCCATCACACCAGCCCGAATGTGTGGCCGGGACGGAACAAAAGCAATCCAGGCAGCCACGCAGGCAAGCGCCGCCACGGCGCCGAAGGCAATGATGCGCCTGCGCCGCGCCGCCACCATCGCCATCGCCAGTGCCGCCATCGTCACCAAGATCATGGTGAATGTCGGCATGGCTACGCGCAGATCGGCCACTCGCGCGCCGCCCAGCCAGTGCACAGTTCCCGCAATCCCCTCCAACGCAAGACTCGAAACCCAGACTGCCGGTTTGGCGAGGGTTGTGGAAACGTACCCCAATCCGGCCGCCGCGGCCGCCGCGGGCATCAGCACTTCCGTAAGCGGAATCACCGCCAGGTTCGCCAGCATTCCCATCGTGGTTGCACGATGAAAGTGGTAGGCCATCAGCAGCGCAAGTCCCGCCTGCATCAGCGCCGACATGAACACCAGTTCGCCCAGGCCAATCATAATGCGCATGAAAATCGCAGGCAGTGCGGCGCCGGCGCGCTGGCCGAGAAATCTCCCGAGCCTCCCCCCGATCATCCGCAGATCCAGCCGGAATTGCGCCACCTTAGGGGCAACCTGCAGGTCATAGCTCGCCGCCTGCAACAGGCGCAAACCGCGCGCATACGGCAGTGTTGTCTGCTCCAAAATCGGCGCGCCAATCGCCGCGATGATGAATACCGCCAGAAACGTCAGCTGAAAGCTGGCGCCAAACAAGGCATGCGGGTCGCCGATCAGCACGCCCAGCGCCGCCGCTCCGATCGCGTTGAGCATGTTGCGTTCGCGATACAGCAGGCGCGCGCCCAGGTAGATTGCCAGCATCAGCGCAGCCCGCCACACGGGCGGCCCCACTCCGACCACAAACGCATAAGCAAACGACACAACCACTGTCGTAATCGCAGCCAGCGCCGGATCCAGCCGGAACTGGCGCAGCGTCCAGAAAATGGCAAATGCCAGGATGCTGAGGTTCATCCCGGAAACGACCAGCACGTGATAGGTGCCCGAGCGCTGGAACTCGGTGCGCGTGGCGTTGCGCAGGAACGAGTCTTCGCCCAGCACCATCGCGTCCATCAGGGAGGCCTCACTCGCAGGCCATAGCTGGTGGATCTTGGCCACAATGCTGGCGTGAACTCGTGTTCTGCAGAGTTCGATCCGGTTGCCCGAAAAGCCCTCCAGCCGCTCGATTTGCTGAGCCTGCGTCGAGCCCAAAACGCTGATGCCGTTGCCCTGCAGGTAGCTTTCATAATCGAAAGCGCCGGGATTGCGGAAGTTGCGTGCAGGATGGAGTTTGGCGCGGATGCGCAGCCGCTTGCCATAGATGAGTGGAGCGACGGGCGCCTCGCCCGTCCACTTTTCAACGCCCCCAGCATCGCTGCCGGGCGAGGGCGCCCGGCGCTCCATCACTGTCAGCCGAACCCCAACCCGCACTGGCCGGCTCTCGCCCTCGCTCTCGATTGCCTCCGTCTCTACGTCGATCGACTCGCGAATCGTTCGCGGCCCGGCCGCCCGCGCATATCCCTCCCGGATCACATGAGCGGTGAGCGTGACTTCGCGCCCATCTGCCAGCCCTGGTATTTGCGGATTGCCCGCCTGCCCACCTCGAACTTGAATCAGAAAAGCTCCCAACAGAATCCACGTGCCCAAAGAGAGCGATTTCGCCATCCAGGCTCGCCTCGGCACAAACCACCGCGCGGCCAGAACGAAGGCCAGCACTGCGATTACCCACCACGAAGGAGGCCGCCAAGCCCGCACTCCGATCCACAGCCCGGTCGAAAATGCCAGCGCTGCCCAGAACAGCGGCTGCCGCGGCGGTTTGTGGTCATGCGTCATGCCGTTGCTCGTATGTGGGGCGGGCGCCCCCGCCCGCCAACGGCCGGCAGCATTTGCAAAGCATCGGGCCCAGACGATTGAGAAAGTATGTTTCTGCGCAGCAGTCCGACCGCAGCGGCTGAAGCCGGCCCGGAAAGACACTCCGGTTTCGCAGCGCTAAAGCGCTGCGCCACCCCAAGTGGAGACCTTTGGACGAACGCGAAAGCAGTCAGCGCGCCAGCAGCATCACCGTTTCGATGTGAAACGTCTGGGGAAAGAGGTCGAATAGGTGCGCTTCCTCGATACGATACCCGGACGCCAGCAAGGGGGCGAGGTCCCTTGCCAGCGTCGCAGGATCGCACGAAACGTACCGGACGCGAGGCGCTCCGAGTTCCACCAACCAACGTGTCACAGCCTTGCCGGCGCCGGTGCGGGGAGGGTCAATGACGACCAAGTCTGGCCTTTTACGCACCGGTCGGCTCCTCAGGTAGTCCTCGGTTCGCGTGCCGACCGCTTTCGCGTTCGTAGGCACATTCTGCATAAGGTCGGCATGCGAAATCAGTGACGCCTCTACAGCAAATATGTGATGAAAACTTCGCGCCAGGACGGCCGAGAATAGGCCCACTCCCGCGTAGAGGTCCAGGGCCGTATCACCGCTGGCATTCGAAGAGACCACCGCAACCAGTTCGTGCACCAGATGCCGGTTGACCTGGAAGAAGGCGCCCGCGCTGACTCGGTAATCTGTCTCCCCCACTCGGTAGCGAATTGCCGAGTCGCCCAGTTGTGCCAGCGGCTTCATATCGGCCTGGGCCTCATCTTCCGAACGACGACGCGAAGAGAAGAATGAAATCCCCGCAATCTCCGGCACCTCGCGTTGCAGCATCGCGCCCCATCGCAAGAGATCCTCCCTGTTGGCGCCACGCCTGCAAAAGGCCCACGCTAGCAAACGTTCATCTGCTGCATCCGCGAAGAACTCGATTTCTTCCACCTCGGCTGGACACTCGCATCCCCGCAACTCAAGCAACCGCGCCAACATGCTCTGAATCAGTTGTGAACTGATCGGGCACTCCCGCACCGGAAGAAGTTCATGCGATCCAAAGCGAAAATATCCGAGCGCAAACTCCGGCGCCGTCCCGACCTGCAGCCGCGTGCGATTCCGGTAATTCCAGGGCGGAGAAGCATGCAGCCTGATCTCTGCCCGCAACTCGATTTTCGCCACGCGCTGCAACGTCTCGCGCAGAATCCCCGCCTTGAACTCCAGCTGCCGCTCATAAGGAATGTGCTGGTAGTGGCATCCGCCGCAGTGCTGAAAGTAAGGACACCGCGCTGCGATCCGCTCCGCCGCAGGCTCAAGCAGCTGCGTAACCGACCCCCGCGCGAAACCCGGCTTCTGCTGCACGATCTCGGACTCAACCCGTTCCCCCGGCAGCACAAACGGCACAAACACTGCCAGGCTGCGCCCGTCCGCGTCAGCCGGAGTCCGAGCCAGCCCGTCACCGCCGTAGACTAATTTTTCGATGGAAAGAAGCATTGGACGTTATGTGTGGCGCGGACACTCCTGTCCGCGCAAAAGCCGCGAATTCCTGACAGGCTAGGGTATCTTTCACACGCCCTGGGCGGACAAGAGTGTCCGCCCCACACCATCTAGTGCATATAGAACAAACTCAGCCTGGGCACCCCGCACCCCTCCAGCAGCCGCTTCCGTACATACTGCTTATGCAGTTGCTCAACCTGCGCCGCCGTCATGTTCCTCCGATACGGCGCCAGATCCCGGTCTGCTTCGGCCCGCACCTTCACTAGATCGTCATCTGGAGTCCCTGCCATCAACACGGCGAATAACTTTTCCTCCAGGACGGTCAGCCGCCGCTCCAGATCTTCTAGACGCGGAAGCTTCCCGCTGGTCTCGATTACCTCCGCCATTTCACGCAGTGAGCCTGCTTCTTCCCGCGCCAGCACTCCCGTGGCAAATCCCGCCCGCTCCGGCAAAGTCGCTTTCTCTAGCTTCTCGGCATTCCCCCGCAGAAACGCGGCAATCTCAGCGACTTCAAATCCCGGCGCCTTCGCGGGCGAATCTCGCACCGTACCTACCGCGGCCTCTTTCATGTCCTCCGCGGCGGCCAGCACGGCTTGCGAGCAGTACGTCAGGCTGTTCACCTTCTTCGATTTCGACGGACGCTGATCAAACTTGTCAAACGCCGCGTCAATCCCGCGCAGCACCGCCTCCAGCGGAACGCCTGCAGTTTTCCACGTTTCAATCAGCGCCCAATCGAGCGTCGAAAGCAGCAGGGTCGTCCCCCGCCGCCGCTGATAGTGCTCCTCGATTTCGGTGAAGTAATTGAAGTAGTTTTCCACGACTGGAGTGAAGAATCAGATTGTCATCCTGAGCGAAGCGAAGGACCTATGGACTCGTCGCATCGTTCTCGACGCTGGGAGAATACATGGGTCCTTCGCTTCGCTCAGGATGACAGAAGCAAATTTAGTCACGAATTCTACCGGAGACGAAGAATCTGCCGCGAGCGAATTCGATGGCCACAGGTCTTTACTGCCCACTGACCGCTGACCACTTCCTCACCGCACCTTAGTACTCTTCTCCGAAGGCCACGGCTTCGCATCGCCGCCCGCAGCCGCTGGCTTCCCCGCCTTCGCCGCTTTCGGCGCGCCCTCCCGCCGGAACGACTGGTTCCGTTCCCAGATAATGCGCAGCCCCTCGAGAGTCAAAAACTCATCCACATCTTTGATGAAGTGTGAACCCGTACCAATCAGCGATCCCAGTCCGCCCGTCGCCACCACGCGCGTCTCGCTGCCCAGTTCATCCACCAGGCGTTCCAGAATTCCATCCACCAGTCCGAGATAGCCGTAGTACAGCCCCGACTGCAAGCTGCCGACCGTATTCGACCCAATCACCCGCGCTGGTTTGCGAATCTCCACCCGCGGCAGCCGCGCCGTGCGCTGGAAAAGCGCGTCGGCCGAAATCCCAATCCCCGGACAGATCACGCCCCCGATGTACTCGCCCTTCTTCGAAACACAGTCGAACGTCGTGGCCGTGCCGAAGTCCACGATCACGCACGGCCCGCCGAGTTTCTCAAACGCGCCCACCGCGTTCACAATGCGGTCCGCGCCCACTTCGGCCGGATTGTCATATAGCACCGGCATGCCCGTCTTCACGCCCGGCTCGATGAACAGCGGCTTGAGGTTGAAATGCCGCTCACAAACCTGCCGTAGCACCGAATCGAGCGGGGGCACGACCGATGAAATCACGATCCCACGCACGCCCGCAACTTCCAGGTTGTCAATCGCGAACAGATTGCGAAAGATGATCCCGTACTCATCGACCGTGCGAGTCAGGTGCGACCCTATGCGCCAGTTCGCCACCAGCCGCTCGTAGCGCACCGACTCCGGGGCGGACGCATCCTCCCCCGGATGCACGTGGACCACTCGCGCGAACACCCCTATGACCGTATTGGTATTGCCGACATCAATCACGAGAAGCATAGGTAGCGCCGGCCTCCGGCCGGCAATCGGGCCGCCAAGATGGCGGCGCTACATGAGCCTCACCGTTCCGCTCAGCACCGTGCGCAAGCCTTCTGCCGTCCTCACCTGCAAGAACCCACGCCCGTCCAGCCCTTCGGTGATGCCGGCGAGGCTGGGATTTTCCTCGACACTCATCTTTCGCCCCCGCACCGACGATGAGCTCGCCTCAAATCGCCGCAGAATCGACCTCCGCGCTCCCGCATCGTCTGCCAATGCGCGATACTCACGATCGAGCGATTTCAGCAAGGCGCCGCACAGCTCAACCCGCGACCACTCTGTCCCCGTCTCGATCCGCAAAGAGGTCGCGATCTCCCGCAGTTCCGCCGGAAACTTCGACTGATTCACGTTGATTCCGATCCCCACCACCAGGTGCCGCACCTGAGTGGCCTCGGAATTCATCTCCGTCAGAATGCCGCAAAACTTTCTGCCGCCCAGAAGCAGATCGTTCGGCCACTTCAGATCGGGTTCAAGCTGTGGCGCAATCTCCGCCACCGCCGAGCGCACCGCCAGGCCCGCCGCCAGCGAGAAAATCAGAACATCCGAAGGCGGCATCGCGGGACGCAAGATCGCCGAACAATAAATCCCCGTTGACCGCGCCGAATGCCACGTGTTCGCCCCGCGCCCGCGTCCCGCCAGTTGCTCTTCCGCCAGAAACACGCTGCCCTCGGGCGCGCCCTCTGCGGCCGATTGCATGGCCTCGGTGTTGGTCGATCCAATCTTGTAGTAGTGGTGAATCTGCTTCGCGAAGACTGTGCCTTTCACCAGCGGAGCGACCATCTCCGGCAGCAACAGATCCGGAACTGCCCGGAGCCGATATCCATTCGCCGGATGCCCGGCT
>WNGE01002710.1_pt1 | contig 23514 bp, 21 predicted proteins | sample 5400651 | NCBI WGS metagenome assembly WNGE01 (sample SAMN13153370, study PRJNA577476) | soil metagenome | isolation source: 60 cm soil or saprolite under grassland replicate 2 | place: USA:California | collected 2016-06-15
GTGCGGCATCTCGATCCTCCTTGCATCGACGAAGACCTGCAGAGGATTCCACGTCTTCGGGCGCGTCCCGATCAGGGGAAACACTGATCGTGCATTGGTTTTGCCGCACTCATCGGCTAACCGATCACGGTGAAACCGCCACCGGAAACGCCCGGCCTGGGCGAGACACGCGTTCGACGCCGCGAATGACGTGGGCGAGCGTGCGCGTCCGCTGCGAGCGGCGGTTACGACGACCGGGAAGGCTTCTACGGTGACCAGGGCCTCGAACGAGGGCGCGCAGGCTCCCCGCTCGTAAGGGTGAGGTTCGGCCCCTCTAGGTGGATGGCACGCACGGCCCTTCTCGATGATCGGGTTGCGCTCACCCCACCTCTCAGCGGCGCTGATGATCGCGATCATCGTGCTGATGGTCTTCAAGGCCGGCACCGGAGGCGGTTGAGCCGAACCGGATAGGGCGCCCCGAACCAGGCGCTTGCTCTGCCGTGAGCGGCCGCCCCGCATGAGCATCGGGGAACGACCTGCTCAATCTGCGGGAACCCTTCAGCGGCGAAAGGCGCCGATCAGAAGCCGATTCCGGGATCGCCGGCATCGAGCTCGACGTCCACGAGCACGGCGCCGGGGCCGGACGGCATATTGCGGCTGACCTCGACGCCCGCTAGTGCGCCGAGGAAGGGAGCAAGGTAGTGGCCGACGATCTTCGCCGGCGGCCACCAGAGCGGATCCGGGCTCGCCCCCGAGGTCTCGCCGGCACCGTTCAGCTCCCCGCGGAGAAAGCGCGGCTCGGCCCCCGTCAGCAGGAGGCCGCGCAGCACCGGCCGGAACGGGCGCGGGGTCAGGTCCGCCCCGGCGGCGGCGGCGATCGCCTCGGCGGCCGCGACGGCTTGCTGTGCCGCGATGCCGCCCTGCTTGACCGCAAAGTTCGTGATGTCGCCCGCTGCATAGATGTCGATTACCCCTTTGACCCGACCGTGTAGGTCGACCGGGATGAAGCCACCGGGTGTCTGGGTGAGGCCGCCGATTTGCTGACCCCACAGCCGAGGCAGCGCCACCACGCGGTCTGTCCTGACGGCGCGCCCCCGGGCGAGGAGGAGCTCGCCGTCACGGACCTCCACGGGGGCGCCACGGTGGACGACGATGCCCTGCTCGTCAAGCAGCTCCCGGACCGCATCGCTCGCCTGGCGGCCGAAGATTTGGAGCGGCGCTTCCTCGGGCGTGACGAGCGCGAGCTCCACTCCTTGTATGCCCCGCGCAGCGAGCCATCCTGCCGTCATCAGCGTGAGCTCGTAGGCGGGGAGGCTCCAGACGGGTCCGGCCGGCACGGCGAAGGCAATCCTCCACACCGTGCCGGCTTGGATCTCTGCCAGCAGGTGCTCGATCTTCTCGGTATCCGCGGGCCCACGGAAGGTGAGCGCGCCATGCACCATTGGCTTCGGGACAGCGCCGCAGGCGATCAGGAGCATGTCGTAGGGAATGGCGCCGCCGGCTGAGGTATGCGCCAGACGCCGGTGCGCGTCGACCGAGACGAGCGTCCCGTGCGAGAACGTCGCCCCGGCGGCAGCGGCCAGCTCCTGAAGCTCGAAACGCCTCACGGAGCCGAGCCGAAACGGTTCCGCAACCGCAAGCGGCCGGTACCAGAAATGCGGCTCGGGCGCGAGCAGCTCGACACAGACGCGCTCCTCACCCAGCGCGCGCAGCGCGAGGGCGGCCTCGAGGGCGGCGACTCCCCCGCCCGCGATCAACACGTTCGCAGCGCCGCCGCTTCTGGCCATACCGCTCAATCTCCTCCGGACAATCTCGATCGCGCCACGTGACACCAACCGCTTCGGCGTTCACCTGCAAGTTTTGGGCCTACATGAGCTTACGCGTTCGCGTGCCGTCTTCCCGATAAACAGCCCTGCAAATTGCGGGGTTTTCGTGACTCGACCTGGAAAGCGCTCTTCCATCACGTCTGTCTGGGCGTCACAGTTTGGCGGAGCCGCCACGCGCTCCTCGGTCTTCGGCTCTGCCTACTACTTGTGCGGCCCGTGAAGGCTCGGGGTTGATCTTTGCGGCGCTCGGCGACTCGTAGGTTGCTCAGGACTGCGCCTGAACAGCTCGCGAGTGCAGCGACACATGCATGGTGTAGACATCGAGCCGATAGAACATTGCGGCGACCATCGCCGGGATCATCGCCGCGCAGGCGAGCGGACAGACGGAACTCGCTGACACCCCTTTGAGCCAGTTGCAGACGATCAGCGCGGCAAGCAGACCGACACGACCAACTGGCACTTCGGCATCGGCGCCGATGGCGGCATCATCTCCGGCGCCAAGGACACCGGGAGCTTCCTCACCGCCCTGATGCACGGCAAGCTGCTCGACCAGCAGCAGCTCACCGCGCTGGAAGGTGACAACTTCTGGCTCGGCGGCGCCCCCAGCGGCTGCGCGGGGGCAACCCTACGGCTGGAGCGGCGGCGGTGACGGCTACAAGACGGATGTCTGGGTCAACGACGGCGGCAGCCGCGTCGCCGTCCTCCTCCTCAACGCACGCCGGTGGGACACAGCTCAGCCCGCAGGCGACCAGGCTGCCCACATGCCCTTACCAGCCTCTACTGCGGCGCCTGAACCTCCTGAGTGAAGGGCTCGGCTACCGGACGACCTCGAACGCTCGCATCATGTCGTTCTCCTCGTGCTCGAGGATGTGGCAGTGCCAGACGTACTGCGGGTTGTCGACGCCGGGCGGCAGCTCGATCGCGCCTTCGTCCGGCAGCTCGAACCTCGCCCGGATCCGGGTGACCTCCCCGGGGTGGGCCTGCACGGTGTCCTTGCGGCCGTTCTCGTTCGGAGCGGCCGGCACGGCAGGTCCGGTGTAGGCGATTGTCTGGGTCTTCGCGTCGTAGGCGGCAACGTCGAACGGCCTTCGATCGATCACCTCGAACGTCACGAGATGCAGATGAATCGGATGGGTGTCGGCGGTCGTGTTGACGAGCAGCCAGTCTTCGACGGCGTTCGACCTCGGCTTGGTCGTGACGTCGGGCAGGTGCGTTTGCTCGTCGAGGTACGGCGCGTCTTCGACGTTGAGAGTGATCGGAGCGTCGGTAAGCGGGTCAAGCGTCTCCGACAGGTGCTGTATACGCGTGACGGACGGCTGAGGCAGCCGGGGCAGCCCCGGCAGTTGCATGTCGGCCGGCGGGGTCGTGTCGTCGCCGCCCTGCAGCGCCCGGTTGACGCGGATCTTCAGCAGCTGCGACAGCGTCGCGCGTCCGCCCATCGGGTAAGGCGCCCTCGCGTTGTTCGTGACGATGAACGAGGCGTTGCGGTGCCCCGCGAAGTCGATGATCACATCGGCTCGCTCGCCGGGGGCGATCAGCAGCGCTGTCATCGGCACGGGCGCGGGCAGCAGCCCGCCCTCCGCCCCGATCTGCGTGAACGGCAATGACCTGCCGCTGTTCTCGTTGACGAACCGAAGGTTGTAGAACCGCGACTGGGATCCGTTGACGATCCGGAGCCGGTAGCGGCGCGGCTCGACGTCCACAAAGGGCCAGATCTTGGCGTTGACGACCGCGACGTCGCCGAAGAACTCGGGCACCCACTGCGGGTGATAAGCGGTCACGCCCTCCGTCGGGTAGAACATGCTCCCGTCGGCGTTGAACGTCTTGTCCTGCAGCACGAGAGGGATCTCGTACGGGCCGGCGGGAAGACCAAGCGGGTTGCCGGCTTCACCCGTGTCTTGGTCGTCGCGGATGAAGTAAAGCCCTGCAAGCCCGGCGTAGACGTTCGTGCGCGTGTTGCCGAGCGCGTGGTCGTGGTACCAGACCATGCTCGCGCGCTGCTCGTTGTAGTACGTGAACGTGTTGGTGATGTAGTGCGGTCCCTTTGCGCCGTCCCTGGTGAACCACTGCAGCGGCGTACCATCGAACTGCGGATGATTCTCGCCGCCATGGAGGTGCGGGACTATCGGGGCCGGCTGTCCGGGCATCACCGCCCCCATGATCTTGGGATCGTTGGGCAAGAACGCGTTGCCGAGCTCGTTGCGCCAGTCGATCGTCACCGACGTCTCCACGTTGTCGTTGGGCCGCCTGGTGGCCTCGATCGTCGGCCCCAGATACGGCAAGCCTGCCTCCGGCTCGTCGGACGAATAGCCCCAGGTCCTCGTCGCCGGGAGGTCCGGGTGGAACTTCCACGTCGTCGACTCCCTCGCCGCGATCGTGAAGGTCTTGCCTCCACCTTTGCCGTCGAGCACCGGCGGCACCGGCAACGCCTCAAGCCATTTCCTCAGCCGTGGCGTCGCGCCCACCGCGGCGGGGGCGGCCGTCGCAAACGACGCGCCGCTAACTATCAGCCCGGCGCCGCCGATCGCTCCTCGCTGGAGAAGCTGCCGTCTGTTCAGCATGACTCTTCCCTCCGATCGCGCCGGGAACCCGGGTCAGCGCCGTCCCGACGCTCCCCGGTGCCCGGCTGTTTAGCCGTTGCACCTGATATCGGATGTTCGCCCTGTCGCTCGCCCGTGGCGCCACCTCGATCAGCGTCTCGACCGGGAGGTCGAGCGACGCGGCGACGAGGCAGGTCTCTTCCGCCTGCTTGGCGAGCCGGCGCGCCTCCTCGGCCTGCTCGGTCTCGACCTGCAGTCGGAGCAGGAGTCGGGTGAAGCCGAAGCGCCCGTCGTCGCGCATGCCGGCGACGCCGTCGGCGTCCACCTTCAGCATCGTGTAGCTCAGCTCCGCACGGGCGGCGAGCCCGGTGAAGGTGACAGCGAGACAGGAGGCCGCAGCCGCGACGAGGAAGTCTTCGGGACTCCAAGCGGTCGGATCGGTGCCGCGGAAGACGGGCGGCGGCATGATCTCGATCACGGGCTTGCCCGCGACGCGCGCGGCCACGCGCCGCTCGCCGATCCCCTCGACCGAGAGCGGGAAGTGGAACTCCTTCGGCCGCACGGCCGCTCTTTTGCTGACGGTCGCGGGCATCAGCGGCGTCCGTTTCTGCCGCTCGCCCGTGCGACGACACCGGCGAGCCGCCGCTTGACGTCGGCGGCGATCGGAGCGAGTCGCTCGTTGCCGACGATCGAGAGCATCCGCTCCGCGTCGACAGCCGAAATGTGCGTGTCGCCGTCGCGCCGGTAGACGATCACGTTGCAAGGCAGGAGCGCGCCGAGCTCGGGTTCGGCTTCAAGGGCCTGATGGGCGAGCGGCGGGTTGCAGGCGCCGAGGATCGTGTACGGCTCGCCCTCGATGCCGAGTTTTTGCTTCAGCGTCGCCTGCACGTCGATCTCGCAGAGAACGCCAAAGCCCTCCGCCTGCAGTTCTCGGCGAACGCGCTCGACTGCCTCCTCGAACGGCAGTGTGGTCGTGTCACTCAGCGTGTAGCGTGTCGCGAGCATTCGCATTCCTCCGCCAGGTAGCGGCGGCGCGCTTCCGCCGCCTTCTGCCGATGCGCTTCGGCTTTGGGCGACTCGGCGACGTGTTCTCCGAGGTAGGCGATGATGTATTCCTCGCCGACAATCGCGGAGCCGTTCTCGAGCCGCAGCGCGGGAATCGTGTCGGCGCCGATGGCCTCACGCAATGCGGTTCGTGCCTCCCGCTCGACCGGCACCTGCCGGCTGACGTAGTCGATGTCAAGCTCGGTCAGCCGCTGGCGCACGTGCCGGGAGGCGGGACACCACTCGGTCTGGAAGAGCTCGAGCATCATGGTTCACCTGCCCGCGCCGACGACGAAGGCCTCGCGGAGCGACTCGAGCTGCACCGCGAGGCCGCCGCAGACGTCTTCGCAGAGCGCGAACACGCCCTCGTCGGCGATCGAGTAGTAGGAGTAGTTGCCGCGCTTCGTGCGCCGGACGATCCCCTCCTGCCGCAGGACGCCGAGATGTTTGGAGACGTTCTGCTGCGTCGAGCAGATCGCGTCTGTCAGCTCCTGCACGCTCGCCTCCCGCCCGCGGAGTAGGTCGAGCAGCTTGATCCGCGTCGGGTCGGCGAGCACGCGGAAGCGGCGCGCGATCAGCTCGATCAGGTCGTCGGGAAGCGGGTGCCGAGTCATCGCTCGCATGTTCCGGTGTAACTGCACCTGCCACATCCGCACGGGCCCTGATCTCGGCTGCGGACAACTACTCAACCGCGTAGTTGTCCGCGGCCCAGTTCGGGGCGCCCCGATGGCCGCCAACCCGCCCACGGTCAAGCTGATAGCCGCCCCGGAATCTCGGGATCCCGGGGTGCGCGGTCTTTCCGCGCGGGCAATCAGGGTCAACCCGGATGCGATCTCCCCGGGGTTCCGGAGACGGTCCACCATTGAGTCGAGGGAAGGAAGGCCGATGGGTACGGCCGCCCGCAGTCCGTTGCATGTGCTTGTCGCCGGTGGGGGCGTGGCCGCGCTCGAGGCGACGCTAGCACTGCGCAAGCTCGCCGAGGAGCGAGTGACGGTCGAGCTCGTTGCCCCCGAACGCGAATTCACCTACCGCCCGCTGGCCGTCGCGGAGCCGTTTCGCGTCGGCGAGGTGCGGAGGTTCCCGCTGGCGGCGCTTGTGGAAGCGGCCGGTGCACGGCTTCGCCACGGTGTCGTGGTCGGCATCGACCCCGCCCGACGCATCGCTCGCACCGAGGAGGGCGACGAGCTGAGCTATGACCTGTTGTTGCTCGCATTCGGAGCGCGCCCGGTCGAGGCGGTCCCCGGAGCGCTGACCTTCCGCGGCCCGGATGACGAACCCGCCCTGGAGGCGCTCCTCGAGCAGGCTCTCCGCGGGGAGGTGCGTCGCCTCGCCTTCGCCCTTCCGGGAGGCGTCGCCTGGCCGTTGCCGCTCTACGAGCTGGCGCTCCTGACCTGGAGCTACCTGACCGATCGCGGCGCCATGGGTCGCGAATTCACGCTCCTGACGCCCGAGGAGGCCCCGCTCGCCCTCTTCGGCGCGGCCGCGAGCGACGCCGCGGCCGAGCTGCTCAAAACCCGCGGCATCGACCTGCGCCTACGGACGAGCCCGGTCAGCTTCGCGGCCGGCGAGCTGCACTTCGCGCCCAAGGGAAGGATCAATGCCGACCGCGTGGTCGCGCTGCCGCGGCTCGAGGGCATACGGCTCCCCGGCGTCCCGCACGACCCGCACGGCTTCGTCCGCACGGATCCGTACGGACGCGTGCCGGGACTCGACGGCGTCTACGCAGCAGGCGATCTAACGAGCTTTCCGGTCAAACAGGGAGGAATCGCGGCCCAGCAGGCCGATGTGGCGGCGGCCGCCATCTCCCTACGGGCGGGAGCCCCGGTGAGGCAGACGCCGTTCGAGCCGGTCCTGCGCGGCCAGCTTCTGACCGGCATCTTTCCGCGTTACTTGCGAAGCGAGCCCGCCACCGGCGCGTCGACGGTCAGCACCGAGCCGCTCTGGTGGCCGCCCGCCAAGATCGCGGACACCACCTCGCCCCGTTCCTGGCCACGCAGCTCGGACTCCCCCAGGCGCCCCCGCGACCAACCTCCGGCATCCCAGTTGACGTCGCGCTCGGGAGCAGCCCGTAGAGGTCCGGCGACCGGGGCCCGAGCTGGAGATCGTCGTGCTCCGGCACGAGCTTGCGGTGCTACGGATCAGGTTGTTCGCCCCGAGCTGACGCCTGCGGACCGCGTGTTCTTGCCGCGAGGAGTGGCTGCTGCCGCGGACGAGCTGGCGATCGTTCGTCGTACGCCGACGATGTTGCTTTGGTGGCACGGGCGGCTCGTGTGAGCGGGCGCCCGCGCAAAGCGGCTCGCTGAAGCGCCCCTTTACTCGGAGAACGCGTCGACGCTACGGGAGGATCCGTCGGCCCGACACGACGTTTGTGCGGATGCGGAGCCAGTGAGGCTTGTCCCCCGGTGCCCACGGGCGCAGTCCCAGCTGTTCGAGACGGCGGAGTTCAGCGACGTTCGTAATCTCCTCGACCACGCCCTGGACAATCACGCTCCAGCCAGTCTCGTCGGAATGATCGATGCCGTCGATTTCGAAAGCTGCTTGTCCGGACAGCACCAGCGCCGTGAACTTGGACCCGTGTGCTGAGCGAAACACGATCGATTGCGAGCTTGGGTCGAAGACGTAGTTGATGGGGCGGATGACTGGCGGCGGACGCCACTCAGGCGGGCTGACGGCCAGTCGGCCGAGCGTGGTGGCAGCTAGGAGGCGAAGGCAGTCCTCGCGCTCGAGTTCGACTAGCCGGTTCCTAGGTCCGGACTGCACATCGGGCACGCCGCAAGTATGGCCGAACGACGGTCGGATCCGCGGGCGGCCACAGCCATTTCGCGGCTCCGGGCTTCGCCGACGCGATCAACGCGTGCCGCTCTTCGGTACGGCGGCGCTGGCGTCAGGCCCGGCGCCGGCGTCACGACCCCGCGCACCGGAGATCGACGCCTGGCTGCGCAGTGCCGCTGCGGTGAGTTTTCCCAAGCACGAGCAGGCGACCTGCGACGAGCTCCATTTCTGGTACTTCGGCGACAACGCCCGCCGCCAGCAGCCGGAGCTCCCCGCCGAGGGGAATACCCGCCGTCAACCGCGAGGACTACGCACTCGGGATAAAACCCGTACCGCGATCCGTAGCTCTGCCGATGTGACCGCGCCGGCCGCAGGGTGACATGGAATTCGTAGGTGCGGCCGCTCTGTCCACTCCTACAACACCCAGACATTCCTGCCGCCCCTGCGAAGGCGGCACACTGAGACAGGAGTTGAAACTGCCATGACCGAGCTGATCACACCGGACACACCCACGACGAACGGCACTATTCCTGCAGAAACGGAGTCGCTCCTCCGTGAACGCGCAATCCGGCAACTGAAGAAAAGACGCGACTTCCGCGCCCACCTGCTCGCCTACGTGCTGGTCAACGCCTTCCTCTGGCTGGTCTGGGGCGTCGTCTACCTCGCCGCAGCCGGCCCCTGGTTCCCGTGGCCGCTGTTCCCGCTCTTCGGCTGGGGAATCGGCCTCACCTTCCACGCCTGGGACACCTACGGCCGCAAACCGTTCACCGACGCAAAGATCGGACGCGAAACCGACCGCCTCCGCCCAAGCGGATTTCGGTGACGGGCAGTCCCTCGAGAGGTCCACTTGGGCTGCCGCCGGTAATCCGGGCGTGCTTGTTCGATCTCGACGGCGTGCTGACGCAGACTGCGAGCGTGCATGCTGCGGCGTGGAAGGAGATGTTCGACGGGTTCCTGCGTGCGCACGTGAGGAAGACGGGTGAGGTGTTCGTGCCGTTCGATCCGGTGCTTGACTACGACGAGTACGTGGACGGTAAACCGCGCTACGACGGCGTGCGCTCGTTCCTTGCGGCACGGGGCATCCAGCTACCCGAGGGAGCGCCCGATGACTCGCCCGCCATCGAGACCGTGCACGGACTCGGCAACCGCAAGAACGAGCTCGTGCTCGCGCTGATCCACCGCCGTGGGGTTACGCCGTACGAAGGCTCGGTCAGGTATGTGCGCGCGGCTCGCAATGCGGGTTTGCGTCGGGCCGTTGTCTCATCGAGTGCGAACTGTCGGGAGGTGCTGGAGGCAGCCGGCATCGACGATCTGTTCGAGCTGCAGATCGACGGAATCGTGGCCGAGCGGGAGCAGCTGAAAGGAAAGCCCGCGCCGGACACGTTTCTCGCCGCCGCCCGGGCGCTCGACGTGCAGCCGGCCGGGGCCGCGGTGTTCGAAGACGCACTTGCCGGTGTTGCCGCCGCGCGCGCCGGAAGCTTCGGCTTCGTCGTCGGCGTCGACCGAACCGGTCAGGCCGATTCGCTGCGCGAACACGGCGCTGACATCGTCGTCTCCGACCTGGCCGAGCTGCTCGAGCGCCCGTGATCACGCATCCCGCTTTCGCCGTGGAGCCGTGGTCGGTACGTGAGACGCGTCTCGATCTCGACGTGCTCGCGCAAACCGAATCGGTGTTCGCGCTCGCGAACGGACACATCGGGCTGCGCGCGAACCTTGACGAGGGCGAGCCGTTCGGCCTTCCAGGCACATACCTCAACTCGTTCTACGAGCTCCGCCCGCTGCCCTACGCCGAGACGGGCCACGGTTATCCCATCTCCGGCCAGACGATCGTGAACGTCACCAACGGCAAGATCATCCGCCTGCTCGTCGACGACGAACCCTTCGACATCCGTTACGGGCGACTCGATGCGCACGAGCGCGAGCTCGACCTCCGCGCCGGTGTCCTTCGGCGCCGCGTCGAATGGACGTCGCCGGCGGGTGCCGCCGTTCGCATCAACTCGACCCGGCTTGTCTCCTTCGTGCAACGGTCGGCCGCGGCGATCCTCTACGAGGTCGAGCCCGTGGACCAGCCGCTGCGCCTTGTCGTGCAGTCAGAGCTGGTCGCCAACGAGCCCGGGTTGCTCGCGCAGGATGACCCACGAGCTGCCGCCATGCTCGAGGCGCCGCTCCGGTCCGAGTCCTTCTTCGACCACGCCGCGCGTGTGGTTCTCGTTCATTCCAGCAACCGGAGCAAGCTGCTGATGGCCGCCGGCATGGACCACGTGGTCGACGGTCCAGACGGGACGGAGCACGCGGCTGAGAGCGGGCCGGACGTCGGTCGCGTGACCATCGCTACCGAGCTTGCAGTCGGGCAGCGCCTGCGAATGGTCAAATTCCTGGCGTACGGATGGTCGAGCCAGCGCTCGCTCCCGGCCGTGCGCGACCAGGTCGTGGCGGCACTGAGCCAGGTACGACACACCGGTTGGGAGGGGCTCCTCGAGAGCCAGCGCGCCTACCTCGACGACTTCTGGGACTGCGCCGACCTCGAGCTCGAAGGCGACACGGAGCTTCAACAGGCTGTCCGCTTTGCACTCTTCCACACCCTCCAGGCCGGCGCTCGCGCCGAGCAGCGGGCCATCGCGGCCAAAGGGCTCACCGGGCCAGGCTACGACGGCCACACCTTCTGGGACACGGAGCGCTTCGTCCTGCCGGTGCTCACCTACACGGCGCCTCGCGCCGCGGCCGATGCGCTCCGCTGGCGTCACGCCACCCTCGACCTGGCTCGTGAGCGCGCGGGTCAGCTGGGACTTGAAGGCGCCACCTTCCCCTGGCGAACGATCCGGGGACAGGAGAGCTCCGGCTACTGGCCGGCCAGCACCGCCGCCTTCCACATCGGTGCGGACATCGCCGATGCAGTGGCGCGCTACCAGTACGCGACCAACGACGAGGACTTCGAGTGCGAGGTCGGCCTCGAGCTCCTCGTCGAGACGGCCCGGCTCTGGCGCTCGCTCGGCCACCACGACTCGCTCGGCAGATTCCGCATCGACGGCGTCACCGGTCCGGACGAATACAGCGCGATCGCAGATAACAACATCTACACCAACCTGCTCGCGCAGCGGAATCTGCGCACCGCCGCGGACGCAGTCGCCCGCCACCCACGCCACGCTGCTGAGTTCGGAGCCGACCTCGAGGAGGCCGCTGCTTGGCGGGACGCCGCCGAGGACATGATTGTCCCCTGGGACGACGCACTCGGCGTCCACCCGCAGTCGGAGGGCTTCACGGACCACCAGACCTGGGACTTCGCCCACACCGACCCCGACCAGTACCCACTCCTCCTGCACTTCCCGTACTTCGACCTCTACCGCAAGCAGGTTGTCAAGCAGGCCGATCTCGTGCTCGCCTTGCACTGGTGTGGCGATGCCTTCACCGACGAGGAGAAGGCAAGAGACTTCGCCTACTACGAGGCACTCACCGTCCGCGACTCTTCGCTCTCGGCCTGCACCCAGGCCGTGATCGCCGCGGAGGTCGGGCACCTCGAGCTCGCCTACGACTACTTCGGCGAGGCAGCGCTGATGGACTTGTACGACCTGGAACACAACACTCGCGACGGCGTCCACATCGCCTCCCTCGCCGGGGCCTGGATCGCCGCCGTCGCCGGCTTCGGCGGCATGCGCGACCACGACGGCGAGATCACGTTCGCCCCCCGCCTCCCTCAACGTCTCGAGCGCCTCAGGTTCCGGCTTCTCGTCCGAGGGAGGCGTCTCGAGGTCGAAGCCACGAAGACGGAGGCCGCCTACCGGCTGCTCGAGGGCGAGCCGCTGCAGATCAGCCACCACGCCAGGAAGATCATCGTCTCGACCGGAGAAACGGTGACGAAACCCATCCCACCACCCAGCGAACGGGATACTCCGACGCAGCCGGCCGGACGCGCGCCAGCCCGACGTGGCAGGGACGCCGATTAGCGCGCACGCCCAGCCGTGCTCGTCACCTTCGAGAAAGGCAAGCGATGAGTGATCAACAGGAGCCGCTTTCGGCCATCGAGCTCGATTTGATCGACGCCTACTGGCGCGCCGCGAACTACCTCTCGGTCGGCCAGATCTATCTGCTCGACAACCCGCTCCTCAAAGAGCCGTTGAAGGCGGAGCACGTCAAGCCCCGCCTACTGGGGCATTTCGGGACGACGCCCGGTCTCAACTTCGTCTATGCGCACTTGAACCGAGCGATCAGAGCGCGCAACGTGTCGGCGATCTTCATCACGGGCCCGGGCCACGGCGGCCCTGGCCTGGTCGCCAACGCCTATCTGGAGGGCACGTATTCCGAGCTCTACCCGCACGTCTCGGGAGATGAGGAAGGCCTGCGTGCGCTCTTCCGACAGTTCTCGTTTCCTGGTGGGATCCCGTCGCACGTTGCGCCGGAGACGCCCGGGTCGATTCATGAAGGGGGCGAGCTCGGCTACGCGCTCTCGCATGCGTTCGGCGCCGCGTTCGACAATCCCGACCTGCTGGTGGCATGCGTCGTCGGGGACGGCGAAGCCGAGACGGGGCCGCTGGCAACGAGCTGGCACTCGAACAAATTCCTCAATCCCGTCACCGATGGAGCGGTGCTGCCGATCCTCCACTTGAATGGCTACAAGATCGCCAACCCGACGGTGCTCGCGCGCATCCCCGAGCGCGAGCTCGTCGCACTATTCGAAGGTTACGGCTGGCGGCCGCTGATCGTCTCGAGCGAGCTCGACGAGCCGCCGGCAAGTGCGCATCAGCGATTCGCGGCGGCACTCGACGAGGCGCTCGACGACATCCGACTGTTCCAGGAGGAGGCCCGCTCCGGCCGGTCGACGGAGCGACCGCGGTGGCCGATGCTCATTCTGCGAACACCCAAGGGCTGGACGGGGCCGCGCGAGGTGGACGGGCTGCAGGTGGAAGGAACGTGGCGCTCCCACCAGGTGCCGGTACTCGGCGCCCGCGAAGACCCCGGTCACCGCCAGATCCTCGAGGAGTGGATGCGCAGCTACGGGCCCGACGACCTGTTCGACGAAGACGGCAGGCTACGGTCGGAGCTCCGCTCATTGGCGCCGGAGGGCGAACGGCGCATGAGCGCCAACTCGCACGCCAACGGAGGCACGCTCCTCCAAGACCTGCTGCTGCCGGACTTCCGCGACTACGCGGTCGAGGTCGACGAACCGGGCAAGACGTCGGCCGAGGCGACGCGCGTGCTCGGCCGCTTCCTTCGCGACGTGATCGCCAAGAACCCGACGACGTTCCGCCTGTTCGGCCCTGACGAGACAGCGTCGAACCGTCTCGGCGATGTCTTCTCGGTCACCGCGCGCGCCTGGGACGCCGAGCGAGAGCCGACCGACGAAGGGCTCGCGCCCGACGGCCGCGTTATGGAGGTGCTGTCGGAGCACCAGTGCCAGGGCTGGCTCGAGGGCTACCTCCTCACAGGACGCCACGGCTTCTTCAACTGCTACGAGGCCTTCATCCACATCGTCGACTCGATGTTCAACCAGCACGCGAAGTGGCTCAAGGTGACGCGCGACATCCCCTGGCGGCGTCCGGTTGCGTCGCTGAATTACCTCCTCTCGTCGCACGTGTGGCGTCAGGACCACAACGGCTTCTCGCACCAGGACCCTGGCTTTATCGACCACGTCGTGAACAAGAAGGCCGAGGTGATTCGCGTCTACCTGCCCCCGGATGCGAACACACTGCTGTCCGTAGCGGACCATTGCCTGCGCTCTCGCAACTACGTCAACGTGATCGTGGCCGGCAAGCAGCCTGCGCTCGACTACCTTTCGATCGACGACGCCGTCATCCACTGCACGCGCGGCGCCGGCATCTGGGAGTGGGCCTCGAACGACGAGGGTGGCGAGCCGGATGTCGTCATGGGCTGCTGCGGCGACATTCCGACGCTCGAGACCCTGGCCGCGGTCGCGCTCCTGCGCGAGCACCTTTCCGAATTGAAGGTTCGTGTGGTCAACGTGGTCGACCTCATGCGCCTCCAGCCGGACACCGAGCATCCACATGGTTTGTCGGACGCCGAGTTCGACTCGCTGTTCACGCGCTCGAAGCCGATCGTCTTCGCCTACCACGGCTACCCCTGGCTGATCCACCGTCTCGCCTACCGGCGCACCAACCACGACAACCTGCACGTCCGCGGCTACAAGGAAGAAGGAACGACGACGACGCCGTTCGACATGGTGATGCTCAACGACCTCGATCGCTTCCACCTCGTGATCGACGTCATCGACCGCGTCCCCGGCCTCGCCGACAAGGCAGCGCATCTCCGCCAGCAGATGGAAGAGCGACGCCTGGCCGCCCGCGCCCACACGCGTGAAAACGGCGACGACGATCCCGAGATCCGCGACTGGACATGGCCGTACTGAGCGGCGACGTTCTCGTCGTCAACGCCGGTTCGACCAGCCTGAAGCTGAGTATCGTCGGAACCGACGAGCGATCGCGGCCGTTGACGTCGCTCGCCGACGCGCCGCGGGTCGCTGCTGTCGGCCACCGCGTCGTCCTCGGCGGCGAACGTTTCACCGAGCCCACCCTCATCGACAACGACGTCCTTGCGGACCTCACCGAGCTCATCGAGCTGGCGCCGCTGCACAACGCGCCGGCCGTCGAGGCGATCAAGGCCGCGCGCACCATGCTGCCGGACGCCGCGCACATCGCCGTCTTCGACACCTCGTTTCACAAGACCTTGCCCGACGTCGCCAAGACGTACCTTCTCCCCGCCCGCTTCCGAGAGCGCGGCATCCGCCGGTACGGCTTCCACGGGCTCTCCGTCCAGTGGGTCGCCGAGCGCGTTCCCGTGCCGCGCCTCGTCGTCTGCCATCTCGGCGGCGGCTCGTCGGTGACCGCCGTCCGTGACGGGCGCTCGGTCGACACCACGATGGGCTTCACGCCGCTCGAGGGCGTACCGATGGCGACCCGGGCCGGGCCGCTCGATCCGGGGTCCTTGCTCTACCTTCTCCGCCACGGGGTCTTGCTGGACGAGCTCGACCGCGCCCTCGAGCACGAGTCAGGGCTGACCGCCCTCGGCGGCACCGGCGACGTAGCCACGCTTGAAGCCGACACGTCGCCCCAAGCCCAGCTCGCCCTCGACATCTACTGCTACCGGGTCGCGCAAGCCGTCGCCGCCATGGCCGTCGCACTCGGCGGGCTCGACGCTCTTGCGTTCACAGCCGGAGTTGGCGAGCACTCGTCGGGACTCCGCTCCGCGATCTGTAGGCGGCTTGATTTCCTCGGCATCTCCGTTGACGAGGCACTGAACAGGACCGCCGGCAGCGAGACGCAGATCAGCGCCACCTCCTCGAGCGTCCGCGTTCACGTCGTCGCTGCGCGCGAAGACGTCGTCGTCGCCCGTGCCGTCCGCAGCCTGCTCTGAACCGTCCACAACGTGCGCCACGGGACGCTCGGCGAGGTGTGGTCAGGCGGATCGAAGCCGGCGGGTCGTCACTGATGCTGAGTAGTTCTCCGTAGCGAGGTTCCGCGCTCGCCCCGATGAAGTCGCGCTCCCGGGGGGCGACAGTCCGGGGAGTACCCGAATCTCAAGGAGCGCACATGGAACGGTTTCGCTATCCCCTCATTGCTGCCGTGGCCGTCCTCGTGACGGCACTGACGGCAAGCGCGGCGCTTGCCGCGACGCCCATCCTCTTCACCGGCAAGTACGCCGGTCAGGCCGCGACCAAGGTGGAAGGCGACGTCGTCACCATCTCCGCCACCGGCACCGGCAAGGGCACGATCATCGGCGCCGGCACGGTGACCGGTCAGGGCACCGGCGACTCGAGCCAGCAGCCCTGCGTGCCGTTCGGCGGCACGGGCAAGATCACCGGCACTGCCGGGACGATCGCGTTCAGGCTCCTCACCGGCGCGAACGGCTGTGGCGACGAGGGTGGGCACCTGTTCAGCATCAAGGGGACGCTTGCGGTCGTGAAGGCGACGGGCAAGCTCGCCAAGGCGAAGGGCAGCCTCCGGTTCACCGGCGTCTACAACCGTGACGACGGCACCTTCAGCGTCAAGTTCACCGGCACCCTCAAGAAGTAACGGGAGGAATGATGAGAGCCATCACAATCGTCGCTGCGGCAATCGCTGTCGTAGCGACGATCACGGCATCGGCGATGGCAGCCGATCCGTTGTTGCCGTTTCCGTCGGCGAAGGCGGGGCCGGTGTTCATCGCCGCGCACACGACCACGACCGACGGCGCGATCAGCAGTTGGTTCAAGCCCGGCGACCAGGTCACGTTTCGGGCTTTCGCGATCGACCGGAAGACAGGGAAGCTCGTCGCGACGAAGGACGTCAAGTACTTCTATGTGACGATCCCGAACCAGCCGAACGTCAAGCTGCACTACGACGCCTCGACCCCAACGATGAAAACAATGCCTTGGATGGGGACGTGGACGGTGCCGTCGACCTACTCAGGCCTGGTTCCGTTCCGGATCCTGATCAAGCTGAGAGCGAAACGGACCGGCGAGTTCGTGCAGATGCCGGTTGCGACCTCGCAGCTGAACATCGCGGCGAATGCTGCGCCCGTGTTCGGCCCAGCACCCACCGGGCAGGCCTTGAGCGTCCTTGGCAAGCCGGTTCTCGGCCTCTTCGTCGACAGCGTCAACGGCACACGCCCGGCAGGCGCCGCGCCCAGACTCGTCGGCTGCTCGGAGACCAACGTCTTCAAGCGCGGTGAGCAGTTCGTGCTCCGCGCGTGGGGGATGGACCTCAAGACCGGTGACGTCCTCTCGACGGACAACGTCAAGGAGGCGCACTACTCGATCGCAGGCCAGCCAGACGTCACGCTCAATTGGGGCGCCCACGGCGCAACCGGCGCGAAGGTCTGGTTCTGGACGAACGCCTGGAACATCCCGGCGACGTTCCCGCTCGGGTCGACGACGGTGCACGTCGTGTACACGCTCGAGAGCGGCACAGTCGGGACCTACGACTACGACATCAACATCATCCCGTAGCGGATAGAGAGAGAGAGCACAGCCATGAACCTCCACATGAAAATGGCTGTGACAGTTGCAGTGCTGGCAGGGGCCGCAATGCTCCTGCCGGCCCTCGCCTCTGGCACGCCGACACCGCTCGTGATCCCGGCTATTCCCGGCGTCTCGGCACTCCCGGGCGTCGCGGCTCCTGCTGCGACCCCGGCAGCGAACATGACCGTGCTCGCGACGAAGCCCGATGTCGCCGTCGCGGGAACGAAGTTCACCATCAGCGGCACTAAGCTCCCCGCCAACAAGAGCGTCACGCTGACGTGGGGCACTTCCAACGTCACCTGGATGGTCGACGCGCGGCCTGACAGCGTCGACTACTACGGCCGCAGTGCCACCAAGATCGCCGTCGTCCTCGGGACGGCGACGACCGACGCAGCGGGCGCGTTCACCGCGTCGCTCGTGGCGCCGAAGGACTTCGGCGGCATTCACGACATCTACGCCGTCATCGACGGCAAGCAGGTCGCTAAGGGCGGGTTCCTGATCGCCCGCTCGGCGTCGGTCACCCCGAAGAAGGGCCCGATCGGAACGATGCTGACGGTGACGTACAGCGGCCTCGGCGCCTCGCTCTACGAGGGCGGCGGGTCGCTGTTGTACGACAACAAGTACGTCGGCGCGATCATGGCGAACTGGACGCGTGGAACCGCAGTGATGCACATCCGCGCAAGCGGTCCCGTCGGCCGGCACACGATCGAGGTCGCCGACGCGATCAGCTTCAAGTACCTGAACATCCAGCAGTCGCCGATCCCGTGGGGGCTCGGCACCGTGATGTCGTTCACCGTCACGAAGGACAACGGACGCCCGAAAGCGCGGATCGACTGGCCCGCCAAGGTCGCTCCGACGCTCGACGCGAAGACGACGCTGCAGCTCGCGAGCACGTCGTCGTCGACGAATGCGACGGCGCAGCTGGCGTCGTCCTCCGGCACGGTGAACACGCGCGTCGCGCTCGCGGCACAGGGCCTGGTGCCGAATACGCCGGTCGATCTCGAGTGGTCGACCGTCGTGGGCAACCGCGTCAACTGCACCGGCACGTGCTGGACGTTTGTCTCGGTCCCGCTCGGCACCCCGACGACCGGGGCTGACGGGTCGCTGAAGAGCGACATCACCGTGCCCGACGGCCTCGGTGGCTGGCACGTGGTCCAGATGATCCAGAACGGCCAGATGAAAGCGCAGGTGCCGTACTACGTGAAGCGGAGCATCTTCGGCAAGGGTGTCTCGTCACTCGTGCTCCACGAGGGGCAGAAATTCACAGTGCACCTCAAGGGCCTCGGCTGGACGCAGCTCGACAACACGATCGCCGTCGACTACGACAACAGCTACGTCGGCTACGGGTGCGGCTTCAACAGCCAGGGCGACACGGTGATGAACCTCGTCGCGACCGGCGGCCCGGGAACGCACCTGATCGACATGTACCCACTGCTCTACACCCAGCAGCCCTCGTTCGCCAACACGCCGTACGGGATGATTCCGGTCCTGACGTATGAGCGTGACATTCCGGGCCTTGCGCTCGGGTACGAGCTGCCGGCGATCCGCCTGGCGATCACGATCGTCAAGTAGATCGCGTGGAGGAAGGGAGGGAGCTCCGGCTCCCTCCCTTCGGCAGCCACCAGTTCCAACGGCCGAAGACGGCCATCAGCGAGGGTACGAGGATCGCGCGCACGATCGTCGCGTCGATGAGGATCCCGAGCGCGAGTCCCGCCCCGAACTCCTGCAGCCCGGCAACCCGGCCGGCGACGAAGCCCGAGAAAGCGGCCACCATGATCAGGGCCGCGGCGGTGACGATGCGGCCGGTGCGCTCGAGCCCGTGCGCGACCGCACGCCCGTTGTCGGGAACGTGCTCCCACGACTCGCGCATGCGGGATACGAGGAACACCTCGTAGTCCATCGAGAGGCCGAAGAGCATCGCGAAGAGGAAGATCGGGATCCAGCCCTCGATCTGCGGCGCGTGGTGGAGACCGAGCAGCGCGGCCCCGGCGCCCCAACGGAAGATCACGACGAGCAGCCCGTACACGGCGGCGACCGACAGCAGGTTGAGGAGCACGGCCTTGACCGGAAGCAGCACCGAGCGAAACGCCCGCAGCAGCACGAAGTACGTGAGCACGAGCGCGCCGAGCACGAGCCACGGGAACCAGGCGTAGGAACGGTCGAGGTAGTCGACACCCTGCGCCGGCGCGCCCCCGACGTAGACGTGCACTCCGGCCGGGAACTTCGCCCGCGGGAGGAGCGAGTCGCGCAGACGGCGGACGAGCCCACGGGTGGCGGGTTCGCCGTACTCGTGGCGGCTGACGACGTAGACGCGGCGATACACCCTCGACGAATCGACGTAGGGCGCCCGCGACCCGCTCGCCGTCAGGTACGCCTCGGGATCGTGAAAGGTCGCGTTCGTGAGCCGTTCGACCGCGCGCTTCAGCTCGGGCGTCCCTACGCCGCCGCCCTGGTCCGTGTCGATCACCACCTCGATCGGTGTCAGAGCGCCGGCGCCGACCTTGTCCCGGAGCAACGCGACGCCGCGGACCGAGTCGGAGCCGCCCGGCAGCGCTGAGATCGAGCCGGGCGTGACGCGCAGCCACGCTGCGGGGACGGCGGCCGCGGCGAGCAGCATCGTACCGCCGAGGAGGAATGGGATGGGACGGCGCATGATCGCCCGCGCCAGCCGCGCCCAGAAGCCCCGGTCGACCTCGAGCGTCCCTGGCAGCATTGGCAAGCGAAGCTTCCGCGCGAGGGGAATTCGGCGCGCACCGCGGCGCCCGATCAACGACAGGAGCGCCGGCTGCAGCGTCGCCGCCGCGGCGAGCGAGGCGAGCGGTACGAGGAAGCCGCCGACGCCGAGCGAGCGGACGAACGGCACCGGAACGAAGAGGAGCAGGCCGAGCCCGATGGCGACGGTGACGCCCGAGAAGACGATCGCGCGGCCTGCCGTCTCCATCGTCCGTACGATCGCGGCATCGACGTTGTCGGCCCGCTCGAGCTCCTCGCGGAATCGGTAGACGACGAGAAGCGAGTAGTCGACAGCGAGCCCGAGGCCGACGAGCTCGACGAGGTTAGAGACGTAGCTGACCATCGTGAACCCCTGCGCGAGTGCGTACATCGCTGCGAGCGTGGCGCCGATCGTGCATGCCGCGAAGAGAAACGGCACCAGCACGGCGAGCGAGAGCCCGAAAACCGCGAAGAGCACGGCGAGCGCGATCGGCACCGCGATCGCCTCTCCCCGCAGCAGATCGTGCGAGAGGACGGGCTCGAGGTCGTGCTGGATCGCCGGCTGACCGGTGACGAAAGCCCTCGCGAGGGCGCGCCGGAGCGCATCGGTGTAGCCCTTCGCGTGCTGGAGGTCGAGCGTCGTGTCGACTTCCCCGTAGAGCACGCCTGCCCCTGGGCGTAGCTGCGACGCGTGGCCGGTCGGGACGAGGCGGGCGGCGCGGTCGAGCTTTCGTTGGAGGGTCGCGCGCGAGCTTCTCGGGGCGCGAAAGACGACGGTGAAGACGCCGTCGGGGCGCTCGCGGAAGCCACGCTCGAGAATCTGGCGGGCGCGGTCGGACTCGGTGCCGGGAACGGTGAAGACGTTCGAGAGGAGCGCGGGCAACCGGATCGCCGCGACGACGCCGAAGGCGAGGACGATCGTCCAGCAGACGAGCACCGGGACGCGACGGCGCAGCACGGCGCGGGTCCAGCGCTCGGGCACGAAGTGAGACTAATCCGCAGGCCGGATCAGTAGCTTCTGCGGTTCCGGTTCCCCGGGCCAGCTTCGACAATCGGTGTATGAAGAAGCTCCTCCTCGCGCTCGTGCTTGGATGCGCGCTCGCGCTCGTTCCGACCGCGGCGGCGTCGCCCACGGTGCGACTCGCGATCCTGCACGTCGTGCACGGGTGCCACGTCTGGGGGACGCAGGATTCGAAGCCGTTTGGCCCGACACGAACGCTCGTGCTCAAGCCGGGCACGAAGCTCGAGATCCGTATCAACTGCCCGATGGCATACGACGTCGTCCAGGTCGCCGGTCCGAAGGTGCTCGAGCCGTCCAGGTGGCAGACAGGGACGTCGCACACGCTCACGTTCAAGAGGCGCGGCGTCTACAGGCTACGGGCCGTCAACGTGCAGTCGTCCGAGGAGATGAACCTCCAGACGCTCGGGCCGGACAACGCGCTCGTCCTGACCGTCAGCGTCCGCTGACGGGCTCGACGAGTGATGTGGCCGGTAACGTTGCCCGGTTCCTGGGTCGCGAGCACCAAGCGATGGAAGGACGCAGGGAGCGCCGATAGTCCAACTATCGGCGCGACCGAGGACGCCCCAGCGCGCAGCGTGATCGCGGGCCAGGGGCCCTGCTGTGACCGGTTCGTCGAGCCCAACGGCTCCGAGCACGAACCACTGGAAGGCGTGCTCCCGGCCGAGGTCGAATGCGTGCTCGAACCGCTCAGGGTGATCGGCATCCGTCTCGCGGCCGTCGCGCTCCCCTCGGTCAGCTCTCGGACGCCGCCGTACGTGAGCGCCCGCTGGATCGACGCTCACACTGGGCAGCGCGCGAACGCAGATCTCGTTCCGACATACTCGCACGCGCGTGCGTGAGTGCCCGTCCCACGCCTCGACTCGGAAAGGGCTACAGGATCCGGTGATCGGCGAGCCGGCGATCGAGGAGCGCCGAGAGTGATGGGACAACACGCTCCGCCCCGAATCCGCGCAGGCGCTCGAGGGTCACGGGATCGCCGACGCCGATCACGGCGAGCCCGGCAGCGTGTCCCGCCGCAACACCGTCGGGGCTGTGCGTGAACGTCACGGCCGACGCCGGGTCGATATCGAGCAAGCGACACGCAGCCAGGAGCAGGTCGGGCGCCGGACGAGAGCGGAGGGATTCTGACTGGATGGTCGTCGCGTCGACAGTCGCTTCGACGAGCGGCCTGAGGTTGGCCAGGTCCAGCATCGGAACCGCGCTCTGGCTACCCGACACCACGCCGCACCGCAGGCCCGCACGCGCCGCAGCCTCGAGATACCGGCGGGCACCGGCGAGCGAGGTAACGCCACGCCGTCGCACGACGCGTGCAAGCGCATCGCCTTTGCGGCGTGCAAGCCCGTAGGCCGTATCGGCGGTCGCCGAGTCCTCGAGCCTGCCCTCCTGCAGGTGGATGCCGCGGCTGGAGAGAAACGTATGGATGCCCTCGAGCCTCGGACGACCGTCGAGGTACGAGCGGTAGTCAGAGTCGCGGTCGAACGGTATGAATTGCCAGCCGGTCAGCTCCATGTGCCGGAGAAGAAAGTCGTCGAAGACCTCCGCCCACGCGGCGGCATGGGCCCGGGCGCTGTCGGTCAGGACGCCATCGAGATCGAACACGCAGCCTGCGATGCCCGCGTCGAGACCTAGCATCTGCGGTCTGACGGGTACCGGCGAAAGCCACGGGACTTCCGGTACGCCGTGAGCGCGCGCGACTCGTTCGAGGAGAGCTGCGATTTGCCGGCGCTCCTCGACGAGGCCGTTCCGACGCCTCTGAAGCTCGTCTGCGGGGAAGGTGCGACCCGGACATGCCAGTGCACCTTGCGCCGAGTCGAGTGCGAGCTGCCAGGCTGTAGCGACTCGGTCGAGGTCAAGCGGACGACGCTGTGCGCGCGGCACCTCGAGCTCCGGCGCCTCATACGGGCGCGTTGCCGGCCGGAGCTCGCTTGGCGGGATCGCGAGTGCGCTCATGTCGCCGTATCGGACGCGCGCAGCGACTCCCCAGGGCCGCTCATGGCGACGAACCGCAGCACACGAGTCCCGTATCGGTCGGCAGGCACGATTCGCCTCCTAATTCGCTTCTCGAGACCATCATCGCTCTCGAGTCCAGATTCGACATCGGTGTCGCCTCGGACATGGGCGGCGGGAAACCCGCAGCAGGGGACCAACCCTTTCGCGGATGCGGCCACCCTCTCTTGAGGGCGACTTCGGCGGACAACCCGCCCATACCCGACACTTTGTGGATCGGGCGGGAACCCGAGCTGCCCGGTCGCAGAACGCGCGGCTCGCGTAACAAAATGCCTGCGCAGAATGCGGCCTGAAGATGTGTAGCGTGAGGCGCGCATGCGCGCGTTGATCAAGGGCGAGGCCGCCGAGGGCCTATGGCTCGAGAATGTGCCCCAGCCGGAAATCGGGATCAACGATGTGCTGATCCGCGTCCGCAAGACAGGGATCTGCGGGACCGACCTCCACATCTATGGCTGGGATACGTGGGCGCAGGAGACGATCCCGGTGCCGATGGTCGTCGGCCACGAGTTCGTCGGCGAGGTGGTCGCGTTCGGCTCCAACGTGAGCGACTTCCAGGTCGGCGACCTCGTCAGCGGTGAGGGCCACGTCGTCTGCGGCCGCTGCCGCAATTGCATGGCCGGCCGCCGCCATCTGTGCGCCCACTCGATCGGGCTAGGCGTGCAGCGC
>WNGE01002301.1_pt1 | contig 23497 bp, 18 predicted proteins | sample 5400651 | NCBI WGS metagenome assembly WNGE01 (sample SAMN13153370, study PRJNA577476) | soil metagenome | isolation source: 60 cm soil or saprolite under grassland replicate 2 | place: USA:California | collected 2016-06-15
AGGCATGAGGACCACTCCAAGTGTCCGGCTGGCTGTAGGGCAGGGTGCCGTCCACATCTCATGATCGCGCCAGCAGATGCAGCTGCGCAATCGGTGGACCGCGGAGGGTTCGGTGGTCCCCGTCGCCCGGCGACGGCGCTGTCGTTCGCCGTTGCATTGAGGTTGTTGGCTCGTCATATTCTGCGCTTGCACGGAAAGGCCCCCTGACGCTGCCCCATCACCATGATCGACTCCGCCCTTGTTCCGGTGGCCGAGTCACTTCGCAACGTCGGTGATCGGCACCCCATGCGACAGCAACGCCGAGACGAACGCACGCATGCCACAGGCTGTGTGGGGTGAACCCCGCCGGATACCGGTCGCAGCAAATAGGTCAAGCGACTAGGTTCTCCGCCATGCGATCCATCGAGCGCAACGTTGACATGTACGGCTGCAAGCTGACCCTGGCCGCGCTGAAAGGCCTTTGGGAGGCAGCGACACGGGATGTCTCCAGTCACGGACACACCTCCGTCTCGACTAAGGTCGGTCGAATGTGCGGGGCGTGGCGATCGAACACTACGGCGAACCGCTCCGGCTCCTGCCAGGAACCCTCGATGACCGCCGCATCGTCCGCCCCGGCGAGCGCGTCATTCCCGGCCCGTCTCATAAGCGACCTTGATTCATGTTCTTGCCCTTTCGGGTGCGCCGGAGGTTACACCCGTTATCAGCAAGTCCGGCGGAATGGGTTCACAGCCGATCCACACCCGGGCCCATGACGTCTGGCCACTGTTCCACCAGCCCCACCCATCCTAACCGGAGGCAAACCGCATGGCGGAGCGTCGGCGCTGGTGGCAGCATCAGGTACTGGCTGAGAAACGACAAGAGCTGCGGGCCGCCTCATCAGGACATGCGATCCGCGCTGAGACCCTGCAATAGCAATCAGGCCCCCAGGCTGCACTCACCAGCTCATGTGAGCAGCGCCGACGGCACATCGCCCCGTCGGTAACGATCCTTCACTGCCGGGCTCCGGCCCGCCAGCCATTTCCGGTGACCCAACACCACCCACTTGAACGTCAGCCACCATAGATAGCGCGCCATCGCACGTGCCTGGAAACCACCCGTCCGGTCGTGAGGTAGCCGACGACGCCCAGAACTGGGTCGGCGCCCACTTCACGGACCAGGGGTTACCAAGCAAGACGCGTCGGACGTACTTGACTTGATCGAAGCTTTCGCATCACGCCGCCCGGACGAACCACTATTTACATGTTGGATCGAGGCTAAGCTGACAGGTTATGCCAGCCATCTGCCGGGTGATATAGATGTCCCTACGGGCAACGGATCGGATTGGGCCGCCGCAACCTTACTTGCTGCGGTGCCGAAATAGTCGCCGCCCTTATGGCGGGGGTTATCGGTTCCCCAATGCCGCACCCGGGACTGGGGAATCATCTTGGGAATGTGTTTGGAACAATGAATGTAAGCCTCGGTGACATGAACAAGGACCCACTGCACTGGTCGGCGGCCGGGGTGCCCAGGCTCCGGAACGTCAAGATCGAATTCCTGCATGCGCGCGGGGGTGACAAGGCTAGCGTCGCCGTTTACGTGTAGACCGATGAGATCGTGCGTGAAGTCTGCCAGGAAGATGCCGATGTGCGGGTTCTGCAGCATGTTGCCGAGACTGGCCATCACTCCGTTGCCCCGGTACTCGGGGTAGGCGATAGTATGGCTGTCCAGGACCTTTATGAAGCCAGCAGGACCGGCGCGGAAGCTGCAGTCGCACTCTCCTGAGCCGTCGCTCGTGGCGATGAATGCCATTTCCATGCGCTGGATGAATTGCTGCATTACCGGGGTGAGCTGACCGGTGACCTGGTTCTTGTAGAACTGCTGGGCTCGCTGCGTAGTGCCGTATCTCTCCTGGAGAATACGTTCACCTGCAGAGTCGGATTGACGCCTACGGTCGTTGCGCTTCCGTGTCGGCAAGAAAGCTCGGGCCGCTATATCTATCACCGTCATTGCCCGTCCTCCCCGGCTCATGATTGTCTCCTTTGTTGTGGCATCCCACGCCGCGCCACGACGGGCAACTGGGTAGTAGCGATAGATGTCACCCAGGCGGGCAGGGTGCGCGTCAGCAGGACACTCCGTTGACATCGGACAGTCGGTCCCTTACCGCGTCCAGGTCGAACGCCCGGTGCACACCACTCCCGCATGACATGGCCCTCCGGTAGCTGGCTCCGGCGGCTTCCCTGGCAGGAACCACGGCACAAGCGTGCGCCGCCAACCCGGACGTCGGTGTTGCACTCGCCTTGACGCCTACATTGCGCCCCAGGTCACAGACGCAAGCCGGCGCGGCTCAGGGCGCGGCGATCCAGGCGCAACGCGTCCAGGTCATCAAGGGTGTCCGCACCGGCGATCATCCCGGCCGCCAGGCAAGGCACTGTCAGGAACGCCTTCACCCCGCACCGGCGGGCGATCCGCACCTGCTCACCAGCCAGCCTGGCCAGCCCAGGCGCTGCCCCAGCGCCATCACCAGGCTCGCCCGCGACACCAGATTCGGGTCATTAAACGCTGCGACGATATACCGCCGCAGCGCCGGTGGATGATGCGGAGAAACAGGTCCACACTGCGTTCTGGATAGCGCACGCCCACCTCGAACGCCTGGGCGATCTTATCGAGCAGCAGACGCCGGGGCGACCAGCAAAAACGACCCGAACGACGCCCGCTCGGTCGCGGTCGCGGTCGCAGCGCTGCGCTGACCCACCCGGCGCGAGGTCACACCCGACGACCACCCGGCGGTGCTCAAGGTCTCGGCCAAGCGGCACCGTGACCTGGGCCGGGCCCGCAACCAGGTCGCCTGCCGACTGCACGCGGTGCTGTGCGAGCTGATCCCCGGTGGCGTCGCCAAACAGATCACCGCAGCCCACGCCGCCGCCCTGCTGCAGCGAGCCGAACCAGCCGGTGCCGTCGCGCTGGCCCGCCACCAGCTCGCCGCCGAGTTCCTCGCCGACCTGCGGGATTTTCTGTGGCGCTTGTGGTTCGTTCGGCGCGCCATGTCTTCGTCGCTCACCATCGGTCTCCCAGCCGTCATTTATCAGCTATCTGTTCACCCGGCGCGCCGCCGGGCTCGCCGGCGGATACCGACGTTCTGGGCGGAGTGGCTGGCCGTCTTTTGGCTGTGCCCTGGGTGGGCGGCCGATGAGTTTCGGGACTGTAGCCGGTCTGTTTGGTGAACAGCTAGAGTGGCGCATCCGCTCGGCTCATGGACACCCGCCACACGTCGCGAGTGAGGAGATGGTGATGGCTTCGCAGCAGTCTTCCGTGCCTGAACCGCAGGTCCTGATGAGCGGTATCGCGTTCGGCGAGTCGCCGCGCTGGCACGCTGGCCGTCTGTGGTTCTCCGACTGGGGGGCGCAAGAAGTCGTTGCCGTCGATCTGGACGGCAACGCGGAAACGATGGCGCGGGCCGACTTTCCGTCGTTTCCGATGTGCATCGAGTTCCTGCCCGATGGGTCGCTGCTGATCGTGTCGGGACGGCAGGGGCGGCTGCTGCGCAGACAGCACGACGGGTCGCTCGCGACCTATGCCGAGCTGGGCAGCATCGCTGGCCACCCGTGGAACGACATCGTGGTGGACGGGCGGGGCAACGCGTACGTGAACAACATCGGCTTCGACTTTCCCGGCGGCGAGTTTGCCCCCGGCATCATTGCGCTGGTCACGCCCGATGGCGTGACCCGGCAGGTAGCACAGGGGTTCGCGTTCCCCAACGGCATCGCGGTAACCCCGGACAACAAGACGCTGATCGTCGCGGAGTCCTACGCCAGCAAGCTGACCGCGCTCGACATCGCCGCCGACGGCAGCCTGAGCAACCAGCGAGTCTGGGCCAACCTGGACGGCGGCGTCCCGGACGGTATCTGCCTGGACGCCGACGGCGCCGTCTGGTACGGCGATGTGCCCAACAAGTGTTGTGTGCGCGTCCGCGAAGGCGGCCAGGTGCTGGACACGATCGAACTGGACCGGGGCTGCTTCGCCTGCATGCTCGGGGCTGCCGGAGGCAACAGCACGCTCTTCATGGTGGCGCAACAGTGGGGCGGGGCCGCGAACATGCAGCGCGGGGCACGAACCGGTCAAGTGCTTACCGTCCAGGCACCCTCACCACACGCGGGCTGGCCCTAAACAGGGTCCAGACTCACCGGCACCGCATCACCAACTGACTGAAACCGGGCTGTGCGCCGAAAATTCCTGTTGCATCCATTTATTACCCGGTTTAGGTCGATAGCAGACGCGGGCGGGAATGCGCCAGAGCGGACTGATTGACGTGACCACTTTGCACTGCCATGATGATATTTTATGGCAGAAGCGATGTCTTGGGTGCCCGATGAGCTGACGAACGCCTCAGCACATAGAAGGAACTGCGGCGATTGTTACGGCCCGCCGGGACCTAACGGGGGCCAACATGAAAACCGCACGATTTATTTCGATGCTGTCCGGCGGAGCTGCCGTGGCACTCTTGCTAGCGGCCGCTATGCCCGCCGCGGCCAGCCCGGCCGACCGTCACAATGTGAATAGTATGGGCTCTATCACCTCAATCCTGAAAACTGGGGACATAGTCACGGGGGTACGCAGCACAGCGAACGGCAAGGTTGTACTGACGGGTTCAGCGGCAACCGGAAGCGGCACGCAAACTGCTCCGTTCCTCTACGAAGGCCCTCTCACCACGGCCGCAAAGGGAGCAGCAGTATCGGTGTTGACGCCGCCCTTCCCCGGCGTGACGTCGGCGACGTTCTACGGCCCAGACACCCACTTCTTCAATTCGAAGGCAATCCCCAGCGGGCAGGTTCGCGCCGTCGGGAGCTACATGTCGTCAGCGCCCGCCGGTGTCCGCAACCAGGGCATGATCTACCTCGGCCCGGTGAGCGGATCGGGTGGATCATGGAAATCCATCAACGTGCCTGCTGACGGCTCCGATACGGTCGGGCACGTGCGAGCCTGCCCCAAATCTCGGCCCCGCTGCTTCGTGATGGACACCATCGCGCACAGCACCATGGGCGATCTGGTGGTAGGCAACTACGACCTCAACCCCATCGTGCGCGGGGGGCTGGCCTCGGGCAATGCCTTCATCTACAACATGGCCAGGCAGCAGTGGACGTTGCTGCGTCTGGGCGGAAGCTTGTCGAGTGAGACCACGCTCTATGGCATCTGGCAGAACGGCGGGGGTGCCAGCCCGCACTACACCCTGGCCGGCGGCTCCTCAGCGAGGGGGACCCAGCGGGGGTTCCTCATGGCATACAACGAACGGACCGGTGCCTTCGGAAAGCCGAAGTACTACCGCTATGGCAACGCCCCGGCGCTGGTGACACACTTCGACGGCATCACCGCCGTGCCGGGCGGTTTCCACCTCGTGGCCATCAGCTCGGCTCAGGACGTGTCGATGGCCTTCATCCCGGTCAAGGCCCACGGCAAATCCTTCGGCACTGCAACGTGGTATCCCATCGCTGTCACCAAGAGCCCGCTGTGCTCGGGCGGCTGTAGTCACGCAACCGGGAATACCGTGTATAGGAACCGGGTGGTGGGAATCTATATCCGGAAAGGTTCCTCGGTTGTAAATAGCTACCTCGCCATCGTCCCAGGACGGTAATGACGACCGGGGTTGGCTAATTCTTCCGCACCCCGGCGCGCTCATATGCGCGCGCACGGCGGTTGCCCGCTGTCGCGGATTGCCAGGATGCCGCGTACCTCGGCCAGAGTAAGCCCGGCCGACTGGCTCGTGCGGATGAACGCCAGCCGCCGCAGCGCCTGCGGCGGGTAGTCGCGGTAGCCGGATGGGGATCGAGGCGGGCCGGGGAGCAGCCCGAACGGCATGTGCGCGGCGGCCAGCCTGGCGGCAGCTGAGGCGGAGCCCCAGGAGCCCCGATGTTCGCGGCGTCGACACGAATAGGACTGGGTGCCCGGGGATGATCACGTGCTGGGCATGCGCTCAAGCAGTTCACGAGCACGTTCGGCCAACCGGTGCTCGACCAGCACTTCGTACTTGGTTGCGACAAGCTGGCTGACGGAGGCGAAGTCGCGGGCTCCTCCGCGGGTAAGGGCGGTGAACCCGAGTTGGCTCCAGATGAGTCCGAAGGCCGCGCCCAGCAGCGGAGTCGTGATCAGGAAGCCGATCTGCCCTTTCGCGCTGAAGATCGCGAAAGCGATACCGACGAACAGCCCGATCCACAAACCGGAGCTCGCCCCAGCGACCGCCACCTTGCCTCGCGTCAAGCGTCCGGTGACGCGTTCGACCGACTTCAGATCCGTCCCGACGATGGCCAGGTTGCGAACCTCGAAGTTGTTGTCAGAGAGGTAGTCGACGACGCGTTGCGCCTGCTGGTAACTGTCGAAGACGCCGAGCGACATCGGATACTCGAGGTTGAAACCGGGGACTGGGCCAGGGTGCTGGATGTTCATGAGCCGCCCCTATCGGAACTGGGCTGTTGCTGATGGCTAGTTCTCGTGAGAGTACCCACTCGTAGCTCAGCCGCGTGACCGCCACGGCAGGCCGCGCGGCGCAACCACGCCAGCCGGATCCGTCGCGGCTGGAGAGCCCTGTCAGGCAGGCAGCTGAAAGCGCAGCCGTTCGGGATCCGGATTGGATGCAGCTACGGCGCTGCGGGCGTCCGGACAGCCCAAGCGGTGACTCACTGGCCGCCACCCCGCGACCCAGGGCCCGCCCGGCCGCATGGCCCGAGAGCGCGGCGGCAAAGGTACTTCCTCGATGGGGCGCTGACAAACAAGTGCCGGGCCTAACGGCGCACGAGCCGCCCGCAACCCAGCACCAGGTGCCGGCGACGTGGACTTCGAGACGCCTCGGCGGCGTGGCACGGTTGACTCAAATAGATTTCAAGGTCTCAAGGGCGAGGTCGATCTCTTCGGTCGTGTTGTAGAGATGGGGGGAGAAGCGGATATTGCCACCGCGCATCGCGACGTCGATACCGCCGTTCGACAGCGCCTGGAAGACCTGGTAGTTGCGGCTCGTCTCGCGATGAGTGATGACCGTGATGGCTGAACGCTCTTTTGTGGCCGTCGGGCTCAGGACGCGAAAGTCGCTCGCCTCAAGCCCGGTTACCAGGCGGCTTGCCAGGGCGGTGTCGTATGCCGCGATCTGTTCTATGCCCTGCGCTAGCAGATACCGGAGCGCCGCGGCCCAGGGCAGGAAGTTGAGGAAGTTGGCGGTTCCGAAGATGTCGTATGCCCGCGCACCGAGACCGTCTCGGGGGCGGTGCTCTCCCTCGTGGGCCAGGTCGAGGGCTGCGCCATCGGGCAGTGCGAGCCAGTAGGCCTGGATCGGCTTGAGCGTCTCGAGGACGTCGGGGCGGATCCAGCAGAAGCCCGTGGCGTAGGGGCCGCAGAGCCATTTGAAGCCGGAGCTCGTCACAGCCGCCAGCGGCAGGCGGTCGATGTCCAGCGGCCGGTTGCCGAGTCCTTGGGTGGCGTTCACGACGAACAGGACCTCGGCCTGAGCGCAGGCGCGGCCGAGGCCGTCAAGGTCGAGCGCGTGCCCGCTTAGGGACTGAACCCAGCTGACACACACGACCCGCGTGTTCGGGCGGAGCTCATTCTGCAGCCGCTCCGGCCGCAGCAGCGGCTGCTCGAGGCGGAGCTGACGAACGCGTACTCCGTGGCGTTCGGTAACGAACCAGGGAAAGACCGTCGCCGGGAAGTCGCCGGCGAGCACGAGGATCTCGTCCCCGCGCCGCCAGGGGAGCGCGTTCGCGAGGACGTTCAGGCCGTGAGAAGCGCTGTTGCCGAGGATGATCTCTTCGGCCGGGGCGCCGACGAGGCGGGCGAGCAGCTCGCGGAGGCGCCGCGGCACCTCGACGAACGCGTCGTCGGTGATTCGGTGCGGCGCGAGCTTCCATTCGAGCGCGCGCCGGGCCTCGGTGGCGGCGACGTGGGGCAGCGGGCCTTGGTGCGCGGCGTTCAGCCATACCCGGGTGCCCTGGGCGTCCCGGAACGGGCCGAAATCGTCTGCCCAGGCACCCAGCGCTTGTTGCCTAGCTTCGTCAGGCAATATATGCATGACGCATGTATTTCCGTGAGTCCCGCCAGGGAAACCTTCTCGGCGCCGTCGCCCTCGCCGTCTCCGACCGGCTCAACGAGACCCTGACCCACGGTGAGCGCGGCGGCCTCAGCGGCGTTGCGGCGCTGGTGCATATCCGCCTTCGCCCCGGTCACACGATCGAGTTGCTCGCGCGCGTGCTGGCGCTTTCGCATTCGGCGACGGTGCGCCTGGTCGACCGCCTGGAGGCCGATGGGCTCGTCGAGCGGCGAAGCGGCCGTGACGGCCGCTCGGTGGCGCTGTTCGTCACGCCAGCTGGCGAGACGACAGCTGTCGAGGCGCTGCGCCGGCGCGGTGAAACCCTCGCCGAGGCCCTCGCGCCGCTCTCGGCGAGCGAGCGCCACCTGCTGGCCATCCTGCTGGAGAAACTCCTCGCCGGCCTGACCGGCGATCGCTGGAGCGCACGACACATCTGCCGCCTCTGCGACTTCCCTACCTGCACCCGGCCCTACTGTCCCGTCGACCAGGCGGCTCACGGCGAAGGCGTCCCGGTCGCGCCGCTCGCGCCAGCGACATAGAAGTCGGGCGGGGGGACGCCTGAAGGAGTTGGAGGAATGACATCCAGTGGTTCTGCGGGAGGGGGGATCGTCCCCCTGCGGAGCTTGCTCACCCCTGACCTCCTGTGCGCGAGGAGATCCGGCTTGGTCTGGTTGAACGCGCGTCTGTACGCGGTAGGAGACGCCCGGCAGAGGCGGCTGAAATGCCTGCGCAGGTTGGGCGCGGTGCCGAAACCGGCGAGCGCCGCGACGCGGTCCACGGGCTCGTCACTGGACTCAAGCAGCTCTTGGGCGCGTCGCACGCGTTGCCGCAGCAGCCATTGCAGCGGGGTTGTCCCGAGCGCGCTGGAGAAACGGCGAGCCAGGGTCCGCGTGCTCATGTGGGCAGCGTCCGCGAGATCTTGGAGGGTGAGCGGCTGGTCAAGCCGCTGCAGCGCCCATTCCTGCAGGTTGGCGAGCCGGTTCCCGCCGCTATCCGGCGGGACTGGCGCCTCGACGTACTGCGCCTGGCCGCCATCGCGGTGCGGTGGGATCACCAGCCGGCGGGCAAGGGCGTTTGCCACTGTGCTCCCGTGGTCCCGGCGGACTAGCTCCAGGCACAGGTCCAGCCCGGCTGCGGTGCCGGCCGAAGTGAAGATCCTTTCGTCCTCGACGTACAACACGGACGCGTCGACCCGGATCCGGGGAAAGCGGCGGGCGAGCTCGGCGGCGTGCAACCAGTGCGTGGTGGCGCGCCGCCCGTTCAGCAGGCCGGCCGCCGCCAGCACGAACGCCCCGGAACAGATCGCCGCCACGCGGGCCCCGTGGGCGTGCGCGGCGCGGACCGCGTCGAGCAGCGGGGGCGGCGGGGCGGCGTGCACGCTGGCGCAGGCCGGGACGATGACCGTGTCGGCGGTGGCGAGGTCGTCCAGCGTGTAGCGGGTCTGTAGCCGGAACCCGGCCGCGACGACCGTCTCCTGAGGACCAGCGGCGCACAGACGGAACCCGTACCAGGGATTCACCAGTTCGGTGCGAGGGATGCCGAAGACCTCGCATGGCACGGCCAGCTCGAAGATCGGGGCATCCGGAATGACCGCAACGGCGACGTGGTGCATGGCAATAATTTAGCGGAACGTGTCATTCGTGCCACTGTCATCCTGGCCAGGCCTGGCCGAGCCTGCTGGGAGGAAGTGCACGCTCGAGCCACACAGACGGCTCCGCGCACGCCCACCCGGGCAGACGCGCGAGCCAACCGGCCGACCAGCGATCCGGCCCGGTACGAAGGCTCAAGCGGAGCCAGGCAAGGAAGGAGACCGGCGTGTCTATGACCGAGAATGTGCCGCCGATGACGCTGGATCGGCTGCGGGAGTTCGGCGAGGCGTGGGCGGCCGGGGACGTCGATGCCTTGATGACGTTCATGACCGGCGACTGCGTCTACCACGCCTCGGTTGGACCCGAACCCGGCACCACCTATCGCGGCCCGGAGGAGGTGCGCCGGGGCTTCGCTGAGATGCTGGCCTACGACCATGGGCGAGAACGCCGCGACGGCGCTGCCCTCATCGCCGGGAACGCCGGCGTCGCCGACTGGTCCTTCACCGAGACGGGGCCGGGCGGCCGGATCACCACGATCCGCGGCTGCGACATCTTTGAGTTCGCCGACGGCAAGATCCGCAAGAAGGACGCATTCCGGAAGGTCCTCGGCACAGTTCCCGACCGCTCTGCCAGTCACGAGCCGGTCAGTCAGAGGGAGGTTGAGCTGACCGCACCGGCTGGCTCACCGGCGATGGCCACTCCCCCGGCGGATGCCGGGCAAGCGGCCCAGCACTTCCGCGGCAAGCTCGCCTACGAAACCGACTGCGCCGATGTGTGGAAGGCGGTCGAGGGCGGCGCGGCCGATTTCCTGATCGTCGACTGCCGCCCGACGCCCAACTACAACAAGGCCCACATCCCTGGCGCTATCAGCCTGCCCTGGCAGGAGATCAGCGAAGAGCGCGTGCGGGACCTGCCTCGCCTTCCGGCCGTCACCTACTGCTGGGGCCCATCGTGCAACGCCGCGACCAAGGGTGCTCACCGGCTGGCCGCGCTCGGCCGCCCAGTCAAGGAGATGATCGGCGGAATCGAGTACTGGATCCGCGAAGGCCACCCCACCGAAGGGAAGCGGCCGGTGCGGAGCGGCCAGGAAAAACCGGCGGACTGGGGTCTTATGGCCTGACCCAGCCCCCCGACGCAGCGAAGTTCACCTCGGTACCGCAAGAACGGAGCGAGACCGTGATCGAAGCGATCACGATACCCGACGCCACCCGCGAGCCCGCCGCCTATGTGCGGGCGCTGCTGGCCACGCTCGGCGACCGCGACGCGCTGGACGTCTACGCCCAGACCCCCCAGCAGGTACGCGAGCTGTGTGCCCGCCTGGGCGAGGCGGGCTGGTTCACCCCGCTCGGACCGGGCGAGTGGAACGCCCACCAGATAGTCGGCCACCTTCTGGACGTCGACATCGTCTACGGGTTCCGCTGGCGGCTCGTGCTCACCGAAGAAAACCCCGCCTACCCGGGATACAACGAGAAGGCCTGGTCCCAGCTCCCCCACCCAGCTTCCGCCAGACTGCTCGATGGCTTCTCGGCGCTGCGTACCACCAACACCCACCTGATCCGCAGCCTGGCACCCGGGGACTGGGCTCGTAGTGGCGTCCACGGCGAGCAAGGAGGTGAAGACATCCGCCGCATGATCGAAAAGATTGCTGGCCACGACCTCGCGCACCTCAACCAACTGCAGCGCACGGTAGACGCCGCACTGGCACAGCCCCCCGCGGGCAGCTCACCTGGCCCAGCGTGAGGTGGCCACTGACCTCCGCGGCGCCGAACGGTTTGTGGGCACCGGCAGGCCGGGATTTGACGGTGTGCAAGGATGCCGTCGCTGCTGCGCGACGGGCTGCCTCAGGTGGGCAGGGAAGGGCATCGCGGTGGCCCGGTGCACGGTCGAGCGGCAGCCAGCCGACAAGGTCCAATTCTCCTCTTCGCCCGCTCCAACCAGAAACACCGTTCAGGCGCTTGCAGTGACAGGTGATGCGCTCGGCGACCAAGCGAGCGTCAGGCATCCTGGCCGGTCAAAGGCTCGGACGGCCCGCCCTCCTCCCGATTCAGTAGCCGGTGCCGAAGCCGGTGCGCGGCACCGTGGCCAGCACCTGTTGCTGGTAGTAGATCGGGCCGCCTTCGTCTGCAGTCACTGTTGAGGGGTAGTGAGTCGAGACTGTGAGCGCGTAGATGTTTTGCGCGGAGACCGCGAGCCCGAAGTAGTCGCCGATGAACCCACGGCCCGTTTGGCATGGATCCGTGGCTCCGGCGCATGGGTACTGTGAGAGGCCGCCGAGGTGCTGTCCCGGCTGCTCTGGATCCCAGGTGTCCTTCGAGATCCGCACGTTCGCTCCGACCGGCACAGCCCCGTTGCCGCTGTCCTTGTACGCCTGCAACGAGGTGTCGATGCAGAAGTTCGTGCGCCCGACGTCGGCAGGCAGGACGCTCGGGTCGTTCGGGCAGGCCTTGCGGCGGTCGTAGAACGCGACGGCGACCGCGCCGCCGGGGCCGGCCGCCACCGACGGCTGGAATTGGTCGGTAGGCACGCCCGGCGCGTCGATGCTGTCGTTGACCACGGCTGGCGTCGTCCAGGTGACGCCTCCGTTGGTGGACTGCGTGAACTTCACGTCTGCCTGGCCGGCGACCGGATCCCAGTCCTCGTAGGTGAGGTAGAGGTGGTTGGGATAGGTGGGGCTGGCGGCGAAGTTCTCGACGATGCCGCTGCGGAAGCGCGTGTTCGGGTACACCTCGCCAGGCGGGATGGTCACCGTCGTGATCGGGACGAACGCGCTGAACGTGCGGCCGTCATCGGTCGAGCGCGCGACGTAAATCGTCGACGAGCCGCCGTTCGGGGGGAACGACACGACTGAGACGTAGAGGTTGCCCGCCCCGTCGATCTCCGGGTAGACGTAGGTGACGCCAGGGCCGACTTCGGATGGCATGCTGATCGTGACCGCCTTGTCGAAGGTCTGGCCGCGGTCGCGGGAGACCGCAATCCGTACCTTGATCGACTGGCCGTTGAATACCGCCCAGGCCGCGTAGACGTGGTCCTGGAACTTGTTGCCGACCATATGGTTGACGGCGACCCATTGCTTGTCCTCGACGTGCCCGAGCTGCAGCGCCGAGGCATTGTTCGGCGGCTCGAGCGGCACGCCGCCGTTGCCCTTCACCCAGTGGCGGCCCATGTCGTCGCTGTAGGACAAGTCGATCTCGCCGTCCGGATGGAGTCTCGTTGCGTCGAAGAACGAGTTGAACGGCAGCACCGTCTGGTAGACGCGGCCCTTGGTGTCGAAGTCCGCGTTGGGGTCGGTCGCGTCGGTCCAGCTCGGCGGCATGTCCTGCGTGCCGGTCGAGACGCAGTCGTAGCCCTGGACCTGGTTGTTGCCCGACGGCGTCCCGCCCAGAATCTGGTACGCGCCGAGGTAGAACATGTAGAAGGTCGAGTACTCGTCGAAAAAGAACTTCGACGTGCCGACGAGGTCCTCGGTACCAGGCTTGACGGCGAGCCATGACTCGGAGTGGTTCGCGTTGAACGGACCCTCGCGGCAGGTCCCCGCCTCCGGGACCCGCGAGCCTGGAGGTACGGGGTAGCCGCCGCCTGTCGTCGGGGAGCTGGCGACGACGTTCGTGAACGGCACGCTCGAATCCCATGCGGAGCCGGGCGGGGCGGCAGATGCCCCGGCAGCCGTCAAGGAAAGCGGAGCCGTGAACGACACTGCTATGGCCGCCGCGTGGAGTCGCTTCATGTCTCCTCCAGCCCCGAGAGGGCGGCCCGCACCGCGGGCTCCGCCACCGACATCCCGAGCCTGGCCCTACCGCGGGAAAAGCACAATAGGCGCAGCGTGGCCTCCCCCGCTCTTAAGCTTGCCGTTTAACCCTTCTGCTTCGTGACGCGTACCTCTTGTTGCGTCTGTTTTGGGGTTCTTTCCGACGTCGTGACATTCGGCTGGCCGCCGGTTCTTCGAGCCGGGCGGCCGCCCGGGGCCCGGGCTTGCCGGGTTTCGGCGCGCTGGCGGGATGGCTGGTCTTCGCGTGGAGGTTCCGGAATCCGCGGCGGACCCGGGCGGGGGTGAGCCGGTCCGGCGCGCAGGGTCTTTCCCAGGGGCGGCGCAGGTCGGCGGCCAGGTTCCGGGCGAGCCGGAGCTGGGTGTGGCTAGCGATGACAAGCCAGGTCCACCGGTCGGCGGCCTGCGGGCTGCGGATCTTGGGGCAGTCCAGCCGAGGGGTTCCCACCACGACCGATGATTTCCGGGACTTCTGCCGGTCTTGTTTCTCGGACACTCAAGGCTCCAGCCGACGCCGGGCGTCGTGGAGATCGTCGGAATTCCTTGCCGGTGGTGTTTGCCGGCCGTGAGCTGCCCGGCGAGTCAATGAGAGGTGAAACCATGGGCATCACGTTTCCAGGAGAGTCACCGAAGTACCGGGCGGCGCGCGATCGGCTGCTCGCGCAGGAGATCGAGCTGCGCCGCGCCACCGAGGCCGTGGCCGCCGGGAGGCGTGAGCTGCCAGCTGGCGGGGCTGTCCCGGAAGACTACGTCTTCCATGGGACAGGACCGGACGGCGGCCCGGCCGATGTGCGACTGTCTGAGCTGTTCGCGCCCGGCAAGGACTCGCTCGTGATCTACAGCATGATGTTCCCGCGCGACCCCGGCGACCAGAGGCCGGGGCCTGCGGGCGGTCAGACGGCTCGCCTGCCGCTCGCGGAGGGCCCGTGCCCGTCGTGCACGGCCCTGCTCGATCAGCTTGAGGGCGCCGCGGGCCACGTCACCCAGCGCGTCAACCTCGTCGCCGTCGCGAAGTCCCCGCTGCCGCGCATCCTCGGTTTCGCGGCGGAGCGCGGCTGGCGGCGGCTGCGCCTGCTGTCTTCGGCCGGCAACACCTACAACCGTGACTACTTCGCCGAGACCGCGGATGGATCGCAGATGCCGATGCTGAATGTGTTCCACCGCGACGCCCAGACGATCCGTCATTTCTGGGGCTCGGAGCTCCTTTACGCGCCCCCTGATCCCGGGCAGGAGTACCGGCATGTCGGCACGATCGAGCCGCTCTGGAACCTGTTCGACCTCACCCCCGAAGGACGCGGAACCGACTGGGATGAGCAGCTGAGCTACTCATGACCGCGCCGCCGGCCACGATCCGAGGCGGCGGGTGAGCCACGCACGCACCCGGGCGATCTTGCCGCACGCCTCATGGACTGACCGCCCCGCCTCACCAGCGCTGTCAGTGCAACGCGCGCGGAGGCATTATGCGTGCATTCGGCGAGTGCTGTCCGGCTGTCGAAGCCGCGCCGTGGTGATGCGGCTCGGTTGATTTGCCGAGGTGATCTTGGTTTCGGTCGCCAGGCCCGGCGGGCTTGACAGCCGGTTCGGCCAAGAGGATGGTCAAATCCGTACGCGCGGCCTGCCTGGGTGTTCGGCATCTTGGACCCGCTTCCGGTTAGCTCGTCCCTGGCCCGATCCCTGTGGGTTCACGTGGCGAGGTGGCTGCGGAGTTGGGGGTGTGTGATGAGGCCCTACGCATTGGTAACTGTGGTGGCGGTCGCGGTGCTCGGGGCCGGAGTGATATCGGGAACCGTTGCGCCGGCGGCGGCGGGCAACGGGAACCCTGAGTGGTATTTGCCGAAGAATCACGTCTCGGCGGCCGGGGACGTGCTTGCCGGGGTGCTGAGCGGGCGGTTGCGCCAGCCGTCGCCTGTCAATGCGGGCAGGCCCTGTCCCGCGGAGACCAGCTCCACCAGCGACGTTCAGGTGACCTGCCTGGCCGAGGACGACGGCTCGCCCCAGAACACGCAGAGCGAGACATCGGTGGTGGCGGTCGGTAACAAGGTCGTCGCCGGTTTCAACGACTCCCTGGTGTGCTGCGTGCCGGCCATCAACCTCAGCGGCTACTCAGTGTCCACCAATGGGGGAAGGAGCTTCACCGACATGGGCGACCTGCCGTGGAGCGGCGGGGTCCAGCCCATCGGCGACCCGTCACTGGCGGCCGACGACCAGGGCAACGTCTACTATGCGACCCTGGCCTACCAGGGACACTTCACCAATTCCCTGATCGCGCTTTACGAGATGCCGGCCGGCACCGACACCTTCCGCCTGCTCTCGATTCCAGTGAACGTGGGCAACGCCCGCACGTTCTTCGCCGACAAGGAACTGCTGTCCATCGGGCGGGACGCCCAGGGAAACCGGCACTTCTACCTGACGTGGACGTCCTACGCACACTCGTTCGTCCAGGGGCCGGTGATGCTGTCCGACTCCACCGACGGGGTGCACTGGCGAACCACGCAGATCTCCTCCCCCGACACGTGCGCACCGACCACGCCGGGCTCGCACCCGGTCCCCGCCGGAGGGACCCTGTACGTGACGTGGGAGCAGTTTGACCAGGCCGCGTGTACCACCAACCCCGACGTGACATCAGGAACACAGTTCGTAGCCACGGTCGACGTGGCCAGTGACACCGTTCTGCGGGTCACCCGCGCCGCACGGGTTCTGGGCGCCGGGGATGTCCTGCGGTTTTGCGGGTTCGCGGACCTCGGAGTGATCGAGACCGCGCCGGGCCACGACTCCCGCCAGTTCGAAGCGCCCAGCAGCACCCTCGATAGCAATGGCACTCTTTACCTCGCCTGGAATGACCGGCCGAACGGCACGGGCGGTGGTTTCGCCAACGCCACCCGCATCTATCTGAGCTACTCCACCGACGGCGCGAGGACCTTCAGCCCGCCACAGGTGATCAGCGGCCCGGTCCGCACTGGATTCATGAACGACCGGTACCAACCAGCCATCGTGACCGACGCGAGCGGCCTGCACGCCATGTGGTACGAACGGGTACGGGATCCCGGCGGCGGACCCGACCTGCTGCGCACCGACAAAGAAGACCTGACGCTGGCTACGCCAGCCTCGGCGCCCGTCAGTTCAGGCGAGACGGCGCTGAGCACAGTGCCCTTCCCGATCTACCAAACGAATCCGAACCAGGACCCCATCATCGCGGCGTGCTACATGGGGGACTACAACCAGATCGCGTCGAACGGCGCCCGCCGTTTCGTCAGCTGGGGCGACAACCGAAACGTGGTCACCACAGCCACGGGAGTCACCGAGAACCAGGCCGACGTGTTCTCGCGCAGCTACTGACAGCAGCACCTGGTTCTTGCCCTGTCCGGGGTCTCGACGCACCCGCTCGTGGGTGCTTTAGTGTCATCACGATGATAGGGGCGGCTCTTGATGGACATGACGCGACGGGTGTTTCTTGAAGGGATGCTGGGCGCTACCGGAGCTGTGGTGCTCACCGGCTTCGGTCCGTTCCCTGCCCGCAGGGCGTTAGCGTCGCCGCCGCCGTTGACGGCGGGGACGACCCTAGAGCAGGTGATCGTGCGCGGTGCTGCGAACGGCGGCGGCTACGCCACGCTGACGTCCGGGCCCGGCGAGCCTTACATAGTGCGCGGCGACCTGGCGGGGTTCACGAGTCACGAGGCGGGCGGTGGCCGCGTCCTGGCGTGTTTCGCACAACTCACCGATATCCATGTCACGGACGTGCAGTCTCCGGCTCGATTCGAGTTCTTCGACGCCTACGGCGGCGTTCCGGGCCTGTCCGATTTCGCCAGCGCGTACCGCCCGCAAGAACTACTGAGCGCACAGGTGGGGGACGCGATGGTCGCACGGTTGCGGCAGGTGCAAACAGGCCCGTCCACCGGCCGCCCGCTGCAGTTCGCGATCGTCACCGGGGACAACACCGACAACTGCCAGCACAACGAGTTGCGGTGGTACATCGACCTGCTCGACGGCCGTACGGTGCGTCCTGACTCCGGCGACCCCAACCGGTATGAGGGGGTGATGGATGACATCACGCCAGATCCGTACTACTGGCACCCCGAAAGTGGGTTCGGCAACCCGGCGTCCACCTTCGGCTTCCCGGCCGTGCCCGGGCTTTTGGACGCCGGCCGTGCGCCCTTCGAGGCGACCGGCCTCGGCCTGCCCTGGTATGCGGCATACGGAAACCATGACGGGCTCGTGCAAGGCAACGTGCCCCGGAGCCCGCTGCTTCAGTCGCTTGCCACCGGGCCGGTGAAGCTGACCAGTCTCCCTCCGCCGATCCTCGCGCAACCACTGAATGTTCAGATCGGATTCGTTCTCGCACTGCTGCGGGAGGATCCCAGCGCGATCAATCTTGAATTGGCCCAGGGCGGCCGCCGCGTCGTCACGCCTGACCCCGACCGTCGGATCGTCGACCGCGCGACCACGGTGGCCGAGCATTTCAACACGTCGAGTAGCCCCGTCGGGCATGGGTTCACCGCCGGCAACATCAGCAACAGCACTGCGTACTACACGTTCGACATTGGCCGGATTCGCGGGATCGTGCTCGACACGGTTGTCAGCGCCGGCGGGCCAAACGGTTCCCTCGACCCGGGTCAATTCACCTGGCTCGAGAGCCAGCTTCAGGCAGTGAGCAGCCGGTGGCTCGCAGAGAACGGCGAGGTGGTCAGCCGCCCGGGACGCTCCAACAAGTACGTGGTCATCTTCAGCCACCACACCGTCGGCACGATGGACAACGTGCCAGCGGGCAGCGGGCGCATCGGCGGGGACGAGGTCGCCGGGCTTCTTCTGCGCTATCCCAACGTGATTCTCTGGGTGAACGGTCACACGCACCGCAACGAGGTCATCCCTCACGCCAGGCCGAACGGAGCGGCGATCCCCGGTGGCTTCTGGGAGCTCAACACCGCCGCGCACATCGACTGGCCGGAACAATCGCGGACCGTGGAGATCGTCGACAACCTCGACGGGACCATATCGATCTTTGGCACGATCCTCGACCACTCAGGCCCTATCGCCCGCGGCAGCACGCTGTCGGCCACGTCATCGCTCGCGGCGCTGTCACGCGAACTGGCCGCAAACGACTGGCAGGACCGGACCGACGCACGGCGCGGCGGACTTCAAGACCGCAACGTCGAACTCCTCGTCCCAGCACCGTTCGCTTCCGGCAGCCAAGTGCAGCCGTCGGCAAGGCGGATTCTCACCTCCACATCCGGCTAACGCACTGGCACCGCGCGGATGCTGCGCTGTCGCGGCGCTCGCGGGTGCCACTGAGCGCAGCCGTTAAGGAGACCGGGCGAGCAACCCGCCGATAACAGACGCCCTGGTCGCGTGCCGCTCAGCCCGCAAGGGCCGATGTTGGCTTTTCCTTAACGGCTGCGTGCAATGGCACGCCCGCGCCGCTGGCACCGCGTTTTGATCCACCAAGAGCCGGCCGTCCGAGGTGCAGCTCCGCGAGAGTGACGTCAACCGCGGTCGCGAAGGAGGTCAGGGTGGTGATGAGCCGCAGTTCGCCTTCGTCACAGCGGAGGCACAGCGGTACCGCGAAGCCGCCGTGGTCGGGCTCGTTTGGCAGCGGGGGGAGGTAGCTTTCGGGCTCGGTGATGAACGCGCCGAGACGATCGTCCGGGCTTCGCAGGGCCTGCGCGAAGGCTCTCGATGATATACGGCCCCCACTGCGGCAGGTCAGCGTCCTTGACTCAGCAGTTCCTGATAGCGCAGCTCCACTGGGCACCGGTCAGCTGGGCAGTCACGCAGGCAGCACAGCCGGCACAGCCGGGTTCCGTGTTCGGACGTCGATGGCATGTCCATGAGCATCTCATCGAGCAGCGACTCCAGATCGCGGCGGCGGTTGGGCGGCAGCCGGCGCACTATCGTGGCGATCGCCTTGCTCCTGGCCGTCAGGACGGCCTCGGCCTGGGTCATGCCCGGCGCGGTGAGCCGCAGCCGGGCGGTGCGCGCGTCGGCCTGGTCACGGCTGCGCAGCACTAGCCCGCGGGCGGCAAGTCTGTCCACTAGCCGGACCGCGGCGGAGTGGGTTAGCCCGATGCGGCGGCGCAGCTCCTCGATCGTCAGGTCGGGGTGATCGGCTATCTGGACCAGTGCCGCCGGCGCGCCTCCGCCCTGGCCCGCAGCGGTGGCGGTGGCCTGGGTCATCTGGTCGGCCAGCGCCAAAGCAAGCACCCCGAGGAGGTTCTCCAGCCGACCATGTGTATGCTGCATACATTGATGCTACCACCACGGGGGTGGAAGTGAGGGATCAACATGGCGTGGAAACGTGGCGCAGCGAGCGCAGGCAGCCTGGGTGGCGTCACGGCCGGCACAGCCGCCGGGCTCGTGTGGGGCCTGGCCTTTCTGGTCCCGGTGCTGCTGCACGGGTGGTCGGCGGTCGCGGTGACCAGTGGCCGTTACCTCGCCTATGGCGCCGTGTCGGCGATCCTGTTCGCTCTGGGCGGCCGCAGCCTGCGCGGCCTTACCCGGCGGCACTGGCGCCCCGCCCTGGCCTTCGCCATCACCGGCAATGTCGGCTATTACCTCTTGCTGGTGCTCGGCATCGAGCTGATCGGCGCTCCGGTCACCGATATCGTCATCGGCTGCATCCCGGTCACGCTGGCCCTGGCCGGTAATATCGCTTCTCGTGCCTACGCCTGGCGCAAGCTGGCGCTTCCGGTCGGGCTGGTCACCGCAGGGCTGCTGTTCGCCAACATCCCAGCGGTCGCGGCCTCCCCCGGCAACGGCTCCGTCACCGGCAAGGCGCTGGGCCTCCTGGCCGCCTTCGGCGCCGTCGCCCTATGGACCTGGTACGGGCTGGCGAACGCCAGGTTCCTCAACCGCAACCCCGAGGTGCCGAACGCTAGCTGGTCGACGCTGGTGGGGCTATTCACCGGTGCCATAACCCTCATCGGCCTTCCCCTCGCCGTAGTCACCCACCAGATTGGCCGCCCCAGCGACGTTCGGAGCGTCACCTGGCTGGTCGGTGGCTCGCTCGTGCTCGGCGTGATCGTCTCATGGGGCGGGACCTTCCTTTGGAACCTGGCCTCCGCCCGGCTGTCCACCGTGTCAGCTGGAATGCTGGTGAATGTGGAGACCGTCGCCGGTTACGCCTACGTGTATGCCGCGCGTGCCCAGTGGCCGCCGCCCGGGCAGCTCCTCGGATTCGCGCTCATCGTCATCGGCGTGCTGATCGTCGTCCGGCGCCCCGCCGCGCAGCGCGGCAGCGCCCCGCCGACAGCCGCGGCGGCGGTCGCGACGGCCGCGCTGCGGCCGAACAGCGCATCCCGCAACCCCATCAGCACCGAATCGCCATCCCAGTAGTTGCCCAGGAGCTTCGTCCCGGTCAAGATCTCATACACCGGGTACAGCCCAGCCGCCTGATGCGCGCCATGGAACTCGCAGAAATCCCGGCACCACGCCAGCACACCCGCCGCCGCGGTCAGCGGCGTGCCCAGCTCCGCCGGCCCCGACGCCGACGGCGGATCCGGATCAACGATGCGAAGGACACGCTGCCGCTACCCCACGGTCAAGGCGCATGATGGGCTCCTCCACCAATTGCCAGCCAGTTCCGGCATCGTCAAGCTCCCGCAACTGAGAGACCTCAGGCCGGCTGTCCCGCCGACCGCACCATCCAGATATGCCCGTCCGGATCGGCGAACGCGCCCGCATAGCCCCACGGCTGCTGCCCAGCCGCTGTGACGACCGCTGCGCCGACCGCGCGGGCCCGCTGGATCAGCTCATCGACACCCCGGGACTCATCGACCGGCCGAGAATCTTCGCCAGAAAAGGCATCAAAGCCCCCTGATACCGGCGGACGGCCCGCCAGTGACCTCACGCTCCGTTACGAGCCTCGATACGCTTGGCGCACCTGAGCCGCCGTTACGTGCGCAAGTCCGATGGGTCGGCGTGGCCGCCGGTGTGCGGCACCGAGTAGTTATTCTGTCGCGCTAGCCGACCCGCTGCACGGGATGCGGGCGGTCGCGGCTGTAGAGGCGATTGTCTGTTCAGCGGGTTTCAGGATGGCTATCTGTGAGATACCGCTGACGCCGCACCCGTCACCGGTGCTGTCGGCTCCGTTCGATCAAGGTCTGGACGCCGTCGAGGATCCGGTCGATGCCGAACGGGAACTCTTCCTGCTCCTCAACGCCGGATAGGTCGCCGCCGATGTCGGCGGACCAGGCGATCCGGTGGAGCCGCGGGTATGTTTGCTCGTCGACGAGTTCCCGCAGGAGCGCCTCGAAGCTCCATGGTGGAGTGGGTTCGCTTCCCGCGGCGTCCGCCTGCGCCTGCGCGTTGGCGCGGGCTGCATCGTGAGCCATCCGGGCTTCGCTGAGGGTGTACGAGCTGAGCAGGCCGATCACCCGCAGCTTGTCGGCGTCCGCCAGGCCGGTTCCGTCGAGAGTTTCCAGTCCGCGCTCGACGAAGGTGAGGGAGTTCGGCGCGAGCGGCGGCGCGGCCATCGGCATCTGGGTGATCCAGGGATGCCGGTCGATCATCTCGCGTTGAACCATGGCCCACTTACGCAGCCTGGGGCGCCAGCCCTGGCCGTCCAGCACCAGGTCTTCCGCGCCCTGCGCGCTGGCGTTCCACATGAGCTGGAGGAGCTCGTTGCCTCGCGAGGCCTGCGCAACGGCATGCAGAACAGGTCCTTCTGGCCCTCGGCGCATCCATCACGTCGACCGTGTTGCGGCATCCAGGCCGAAGATCACATCCGCTCGGGTGGCACGCGAAAGCCGCTCGGTCGTACACGGACAAGAAAGCTGCCACGGCCGTCTCGGCGTGGTGCCTGGACGGCCGCAGCTCAGCCCTGTGTCGTCAGGGCGTAGGGTCGGGGAAGGAGCCACTGTAGTTGTCGAGGTTCCCGAAGTCGGGCGGGCAGTCGGTCAGCGGGGACGGTGCGGCTATCGGGGACCCGTCGATCAAGGACTGCCGGTAGGCGTCCACCGCGGGGCAGTCCGTCGCGTCGCGCGCGTCCATCCAGATCACGGCCCCGTAGTCACGCGAGGCCGCGGCGTACTGGTAGTCGTAGATCAGCTCGCGGTTGAGCGTCCTGGTCGAGCCCCTGGCGTCGCCGACCACGCCCCGGTGCAGCGTCGTGAAGCTCCCGACCGCACCGCCCGCTCCAACGTCCGCGTGGCGGGCGACTCCCTGCATCCGGCGTGGGTTGGCCGTGGTCGTCTGGAACGGGTCCAGATAGGCGTTGTAGACGAGGTACAGGTCGGTGCCACTGGGCGAGATCGCCACCGCCGGGTTGTCCGGCCGGTCGCCCGCCTCGGCGGCGTTGACCGGGGGTGACCAGGTCAGGCCGTGATCGACCGAGGTCTGCACGAGCGCCTGCTCGTGGTTGAGCGCACCGTCAGGCCAGGTGAGCACGATCGTGTTGGTGACGTCGGCGCCGGTTGGCGCGCCGTTGGCGATGCCGAGGCTGGGGAAGCTGTCGGTGCGAGTCCCGGCGAACCCATCGAACACGATTCGTCCCGACACCGGGTCGAACACCCCGACATCGTGCACGGTGGCGATCGCCCGCGGCTTCTCGAAGTTGTCGCCGCCGTCGAACGAGCGGGCCAGGAAGAAGACGCTCTGGCCGGTCTTGATGTCAAAACCTTCCCAGACGACGTAGACGACGCCCGCGCTGTCGGTCCGGATGGCGCAGCCCTGGCGTCCGTTGGTCTGGGCGTTGTTGGTGGCGGCGCTGATCTGGCGCTGGCGCCAGGTGCTGCCGCCGTCGGTGGAGGAGTCGACTATCAAGGGCTCGGGGAGGAAGTTGGCGCTGCGGAAGGCGACGTTGCAGAGGTAGACGTTGCCGAAGAACCGGCTCGAGGACGCGTTGTCAGCCCAGATGTCGTCCTTGTCGGTCAGCAGCGCGGCGTTCTGGCGGCTGACGATCACCGGGTCCAGCCAGGCACTCTGGTCGCCGGCGGCGGCAGCCTGCACGTTGTCGGTGCGCGACACGACGGCCGCCGAGGCGCCCGCGAAGCCGGGCGCGGTGCTGAGCGGGAACGCCAGGTTGGCGTAGTACAGGCGGGACCCGTTCGACCACGAGAACCCGTTCGGGCCGGGCTTCGGCCCGAACGCCAGCGCCGGGTCGCCGTGGGA
>WNGE01015170.1_pt1 | contig 23490 bp, 23 predicted proteins | sample 5400651 | NCBI WGS metagenome assembly WNGE01 (sample SAMN13153370, study PRJNA577476) | soil metagenome | isolation source: 60 cm soil or saprolite under grassland replicate 2 | place: USA:California | collected 2016-06-15
TAACGGTCACCCACGTAAAAATGAACATCGCGTTCGGTATCGCCGCCCGCGATACGGGCCAGCAAAAAATCGAATGGAGCGCAAACGAGCTCACCATGCAGCTTTAAGACGGAATTTTTCTTCATGACAAGCCCTCTAAAGTTTAAGGCTGAGCGGACGAGGCCAGCGAGCGCAGCGAGCGGGTCCGAAGATCCGTTTCAAGCCTATGGTTAGACGTTTAGTTGGATGCACGAGAAATGTTCATCGAACGTTTGTGTTCTGCACGGCAACAATCGTCCATGCACCCCCACGCTTCACGAGTACTTGCATCATGACGCCATCCCGAGGCGGTCGAGCCGTGCCGTCGGCATCCCTGTCGCCTCTCATTCCCCATTTGATGTGAGCAACGGCAATGTCGGGAGTGAGAAACTTAATCTCAGTCCCGGTGACAGTCCGCACACTATCCTTGAACTGCGTCGCGTGTGTTCGCGTTTGTAGTTTCTCGAATTCCTCACGCCCGTTCAGTACATTTCCCGCAACGTTGACGAAGCGGACATCCTCGGCGACGAGAGAACTCAGCGCCTTGGTATCGTGCCGGTTCCACGCGTCATCCCAGCGCGTTTGTATTCGACGTATCTCATCCTCGTCGGTCTGCTGGGAGGCATCGACGCGACTGACAGCCAAGGCTAAGATTGCGAACGCCACCAGGATCTTCATCTCAGTCTCCTCGTTTGGATCGCACCGTGCTCAAACAGCGAACTGCTCCTTCGGTTGCGAAGTCTAACGCTAAGCTCAGCCGGCGCTCTTAGCGATCGGTCTGAAGCGCTTAGTTAGCTTGCCGTTTCTGCCGATACATCCAGGAGTGGGCTGTTGCTCTCACAGGCGAATGCCGCAAGAACGTTGTAGTGAGAACGAAATGTCTTGCACCTTGCTTCAATGACGCTCATGGGAAGAACCTCGTTTTTCCCCTTAAGGGCCATTTTCAGTTTCTCGAACAATTCAAGAACCACGATATCCTCAAGAGCCTCAGAGATTGGGATGGGGAAGAGCTGGCTCCTCATCCCGGTCTCAGCCAAAACGCCACAATCCGGGCGCACTAGAACGAAAGCGATCGCTCGGTAGTTGCCGTCGGAAGCCCGCCCGACCGCACTAGATGGCACGTCCTGGCAGCACTCTCCAGCGAGATGCAGTTTCCAAATCTCTGCGCGGGCATCAAGTGAGAGCCACAACGGGAACTGCTGCGCTCTACCAGGCAGAGCGAGGAATGAACCGGGTATAAAGGGTTCGTCATAGGCCACTTCGCCTTTCTCCTGAGCCTCGGCAAATTCTTTGGCCTGGAACCATACCTCGACAAGCCAGCTTAGAAGATCCATCTGGCGGTACTTCTTAGGGAGGTAGTTAAAGTTGATCCGGAGCAAGAGAAAATCAAACCGCTTGCATAGCTCTTCCTTCAATGTATCCTTTTTGCGCTGCTCGGTCATGTGATGTGCGGGACCGTCAAACTCAACGGCAAACCGCGGGTTGTGTTCTGAATCCGTAATGACGAAATCAAAGTGAGCTTTCAAGGCGAACTCGTACTGCTCTGGTTTGATTCCGCTATGCTCGATACGGAGCACGTCAGCAACTCTGACCTTCGGGTACGCGGAAGCGCCCCGTGACTCGCACGCCTTACGCAAGCGAAGTTGTGTAGCTTCCTCGCACAAATTTAGTATCTTCTTGAGTTTTGCGACCATTGTTTCTCTTGCAGGCTAACTATTAAGTGAACTGCCGGCTCTTCCGGCGGGTTATCCGGGAACCCACAAACCGAGAAGAGCAAAATCTGCTGCAATATCCTTCAACAAGCCGCGCATTGTCAATCTCCTCTCCTGACAAACGCCGCCCCTGGGCGGGATATCCAGATATCAGCCCGCGGTATAGCACGGTAGCCGTCATCACTCCTCGCGGATAAACCCTTTCCCGACATTACTTTTCTCAGAGAAAGAAACATCGTCGTCAGCCACAACAAGATTGTTCACCGGCATGACGGTAGAGATGGTGGGCCGACTCCTGAAACGCTGACCTACAGAATTGCTCTTACCGACGGCCTGTCTTTCACCCGCTTAAGCCAATCCCCCAACCGCGGTAACGTCGGCGCCGGCAGCGCGACGTAAGTTTCCATGCGCAGGAAACGAGGGACGATGGCGATGTCGGCAAGACTGAATTCGCCGAGAAAATAATTTTTGTCTGCCAACGCGTCTTCGAGGTACCGAAGCAGTTCTCTCAAGCTCTGACGCTTTTCGTCGACTACGGCGGCATTCCGCTCCGCTTCCAGTTTGAGCATTTCGCCGCGCAGTGCCCAATAAGGCTCATGGGCGTAGTTGAGCGCGTAATCGACCAGTACACGGCCGCGCCCGCGCAGATACGGATCTTTCGGCATTAAGGGTGGGTTGGGATATTTCTCGTCGAGATATTCATTGATGATGCAGGACTCAAAAAGAATCTGACCGTCATCGTCGATGACCGGCACTTTACCGTACGGGTTCAGTTTCAAAAACTCCGGCCGTTTCTGATCCTTTTTCGCGAGATTCAGAGTGACGCGCTCGTAGGGCAATCCCTTTTCCTGGAGTGCGACCTTAACCCGGTCGCTATTTGACGATGGAACGGCGTCGTAAAGTTTAATAGCCATGAAAATTCCCCCTTGGCGCAAGTGGTGTTGTCTTAACACTCAGGCGAGAGCGCGGCAAGGAGACTTCGTTTCCAACCCGAAGTCGTGAGGAAAGCGGCAAATAATCATTATTTGGCTCGCTCAACAGTTTCGGGAAAGTCCGGTTGAAAAGGAGATTTTCCCAGCTATTCTATAAGTATGTGATTGAAGAACGCTCCAGACAGGTCGCGTCGATATTTATGGGCCTAGCCGACAAACTGCCTTGCGATGAAAGCATCTGAGATTCCTAAATCCTTCGACGATCATGACGGGTCCGAGAGCGCCAACCCGCCGGATATCTCGGAGCTTCCAAACACGATCGCGTCGTTGCAAATTCGCTCGATCGCGTTGACCGGAATTTTTCTTCTGTTAGTGCTTTTCACGTTCAAGCTCGCCGCGACATTTTTTATTCCCGTGGTGCTGGCGCTGCTGCTCAACTTCCTCTTCGCTTCGACGATTAGGACATTACAACGGTTGTGGGTTCCGCCGTCCCTTGGCGCGGTGCTGGTAGTCGGGTTTTTGGTTGCCGCCGTCGGATTGGGCATCTATCGCCTTGCGCTTCCAGCCCGAGACTGGATGGGTAAGCTGCCGGACGCGGCGCGCCAACTCGAGGGTAAGCTCAAGGACGTCAAGCAATCGGTCCGAGAGGTCACCAAAGCCGGCCAAGAAGTCGATCGATTGACCAAATTGGATACCGGAGAAAAAACGCAAAAAGTTGAAGTGCGTAAGCCAAGTCTCGGGGAATCGCTGCTGGCGCCGACGCAAGATTTTCTCATCGGCGGCGGCATCGTGTTGGTTCTGCTATTTTTTCTGTTGGCTTCCGGCGACCTATTCCTGCGCAAACTGGTCACCGTGCTGCCGCGTTTCGAAGACAAAAAGGCGGCGGTGGAGATCTCCCATCAAATCGAGCACGATATTTCGACTTATTTGTTTGCCATCACCCTCGTCAACGCGGTGTTCGGGTTTGCCATTGCGACGGCCATGTTTTTTCTCGGTATGCCCAATCCACTTTTGTGGGGGGTGATGGCCGGGTTGCTGCACTTCATCCCGTTCTTAGGGGCCATCATCGGCATCACCGTGGTGACGTTAGTCGCGGCCGTCACGCTCGACGGGATCGGCGCGATCTTACTCGTGCCCGCTGTCTACCTCTGTTTAAATATCCTCGAGGAGTACATAGTTTTGCCGCTCGTCGTGGGGCGACGCCTGATGCTCAATCCAGTAGTCGTTTTCGTCTGGCTGATCTTTTGGGGTTGGCTGTGGAGCGTGCCCGGCGCATTGATGGCGGTGCCGTTATTGGCCATCGTCAAAATCATTTGCGATCATGTCGAGCCGCTCGCCGCGCTCGCCCAATTTATCGAACGGTAACAGAATTACGCCTTATCGTTTAGGCGCGCTCACCAGTACCACCGAGCCGATGATCAGTCCCGCGGCGAACAAAATGCGCGGCGTAATGATTTCTTTGCCAAGAAAATAGCCGAGAAGGATCGCTACGAGCGGATTGACATAGGAGTAGGTGGCTACGAGGGGAATGGGCGCGACCCGCAGGAGCCAGGCGTAGGCGACAAAGGCGGCGGGCCCGATGACGGTCAAATAAGTCCAGGCCAGCGCCGAACGTGACGAAATTGCATCTATGCTGAAGCTCGCGAATTCACCGAAGATGAAAGCGACGGCAATCTGCCCAATCCCGCCGGCGAGCATTTCGACTCCAGTTGTGATGAGCGACGAGGCGGGCAACTCGGCGGCTTTGCCATAGATCGAACCGACTGCCCAAAAGAATGATGCCAGCAAGACAGCGATTGCCCCGTAGAGGTTCGCCGAAGTAGCGTTATAGGTCGTCCAGCCGATCAACAACAGGGCGCCGCAAAAACCGATTAGGATGCCGCTCATCGCCTTGAAGCTCGGTTTGTCGCCGGCCGGACGAAGAGTATTGATCAGGATCATCCACAGGGGCACGGTGGCGACCAACAACGCCGACAGGCTCGACGGAATAAATTGCGCGGCCCAAACGACGCCGCCATTGCCGCCGACCAAGAGGAAAATTCCAATCACCGCGGCATTGCGCCATTGGATCAGCGTGGGCGTGGGATCTCCGGCGGCGCGCCGCCACAGATACAAAAAGACACCCGAGATAATGAAGCGCGCTGCGGCAGATAAAAACGGCGGAGTCGTTTCGACCGTGAAGCGAATCGCCAGATAGGTCGATCCCCAGATCAGGTAGACAACGGATAGCGCGGACCAAATTCCCAACGCGGAAGCGTGGTATTGCGGCGACGCGGCGCCTGCATAGTTCACGAGAGAGCGCCTTCCAGTTGCAGTGGCCAGCGTCTGGCTTTGAGTCTGGACCGACCGCTGTCAGGACCTAACTTACCGCCAACGATCACGGCTAGCATCGGATGACAATAGAAAGAAGATAGTAGTTCATTTTCAATCCACCGACTCTTAAAATCGAGAAAGATTCCTCGCTTTGCTCGGAATGACAACTACATAAGCCATTTGTCATCTCGAACAAAGTGAGAGATCTTTCCATGAACCACTACCCAATAGAAGGGGAGACGCCAGATGCAGTATCTCGCTGTCGGTGACAATGGGACTACGAATCGCCCGGTCCCATGCCTTTCTTCTTCAGCTCTTCGATGGCATTGGCGGTCTTTTGCAGAGAGCCAATGCCCATACCTTTAAGAATGTTATCTGCCTTGGTGAATTGGATGTCGTCATAGGGCACGATCTCGATCCGGTTGCCCCAGGGATCCAGAATATTGAGCCGATCATTGATGCTCTTAACACCAAGCTTGTCCAAAGCCTGCTTCACGGCTTCCCGATCGTCGACCACAAAACCGAAATGGCCCGAGATCGATAAACGCGTTGTGCGCGCTTTTGCCGCGCAGCTTGAAGTCAAAGATCGCGCCGTAAAATTCCAGCGCCTTGTCCAAGTCGTCGACTTCGAGGACGACGTGATTAATGCCCAGCGCGCGGGCTTTCCGGTCAGCTTTGTCATTCATCGATTATCTCCTTTCGTTGCGTCGATCGCTTTGTGCAGAGTCTCCATTTGGTTTCGCAAGTGGCGCACCACGGTGCTCTCAGCGAGCTCCGGGTTTTTTTTCAAAAAAGCATCCAGGATTTGATCATGCTCGCGCATCGAATACTGGAGGCGCTGCGGCAAGCGAAGGGCGAGAATGCGCGTCTTTTGAATTTCCTGGCGCAGTTGATCGACCAGCCGGTAAAGACGCTCGTTGCGAGCGATCTCAGCGATAAATCGATGGAAGCGGTTATTGGCGTCGAAATAACCAACCAGATCGCGTTTCTGGCAGGCTTCTTTGAGAGACTGGTGCAGCTCCCGCAGGCGCTCGATCTCTTCCGGCAGCGCTCTCTCGACCGCGAGCCGAGCGGCCAGTCCTTCGAGTACGCCGGCGATGGTGTAGTAATCTTCTATCTCTTCGCGGGTGGGCTTAGTCACGACAACGTGGTTGTCGGGACGAAAGGTGACGTAGCCTTCCGCTTCCAGCGCCCGGAGCGCTTCACGCAGCGCGACGGGTCCGACTTTTAGCGAAGCTGCCAGTTCGGCTTCGGCAAGCTGCACGCCGGGGGCGAGCTGGCCGATGACGATCGCTTCTTTGAGCTTCTCGATAAGCAGTCTGGTGAGCGACTTAAAACGTTTTTCCGCTCGACTCGTGCCGCGTCCGATAATCACTTGTTATCTCCCGTGCGGTTATCCCGCGGCGCCGGCGTCGTTGGCTTGCGCCGAAACAGTCTGGTGAAAGCCTCCTGTACCTTTTGAATCTGACTCTTTACGGTAAAAAGGTAAACAGCGTCGATGCGCCTAAGATAAACCTCCCGTCCGATTTTAAGCTGTGTTGCGTCTTCTCCCTGGGCCATCAGCAAGACGCCGTTGCGATCGCGGATCAGCGCGAGAGCGAGCGGCGGAAGAAAGCCGTCCGGTGTGACGTAGACGATGGTAAAGGTCTCGATGACGCCTTCCTCGGCGTCGCGCGCGGGCGGAGAATTTCTCTTTTGCACATTTGCCGGCGGCACGGCGACGGGCGCCAACAAATTCTTCACAACGGGCGCATCCGCTCTTTCTAAAATGGTGACAAAATTATTGGTTCCTAATCCGCCGGTGCTCTGGGTTAGGGCCCGTTTGAACTCGCGTTTGGAGTGCGTTTGACCCCTCAGCCTTTTGGTCGCTTCGACGACTTGCGCGAGCCCGCTCGCGCCGATCGGATGGCCACGCGCCTTCAAACCGCCGGATGGATTGATCGGTAGTGTACCGTTTAGAGCGGTTTTGCCGTCGAGAACCGCGTCGCCGCCTTTGCCGGGCGGGAAAAATCCCAAATCTTCGCTGCTGATGATTTCAAAAGGTGTGAAGGCGTCGTGGACTTCGGCGAAGTCGATACCTTGCGGTGACGTACCCGCCATTTGATAGGCGCGCGCGGCGGCAATCTTTGTCGCGGGAAAAGACGTAAAGACATCTCTTTCCTGGAGACTGAGCGGTCCGGTGCCTTGTCCCAGGCCGGACAGCCGCACATCAGTTTTTTCGCTCGTGAGAATCACGCCCGCCGCGCCGTCGGTGATCGGCGCGCAGTCGTACAAACGCAGCGGCGTGGCCACGAACTTGCTGGCGAAGTAAACCTCGCGTTTAATCGCCCGTTGAAACTGCGCCAGCGGATTTTGTGAACCGTTCAGATGGTTTTTTAGGGCCACGCTGCAGAGCATGTTTTCCAGGCGCGACCGGGACAGGCGAAATTTTTGCCGATACTTTTCCGTAACCATCGCCGCCAGCGCGGGTACGGTCGCGCCGCACTGGCGTTCGCGTTTATCGATGACCTCTGCCAAGATGCGCGTCGTTGCGCTGGTGCTCAGATGTGTCATCTTTTCGCCGCCGAGCACTAGGACTCTGCGGTAGTATCCCGACGCAATCGCTTGGAAACCCGCGAAGAGGGCAGCCGCTCCCGCGGAAGACGCGGTTTCGACACGGGATGCTGGAACACCGGTAAGGCCCAGCGCGTCGACAATCTGCGACGCGATGTTGCTGTCACCGGTAAATTCCTCGGGATTCATGACGCCGATATAAAGTGCGTCGACTTCTTGAATTTTGGATTCGGTGAGCGCCTGTTGCGACACCTGACAAAAGATTTCCGCGAGCGGCCGTGGATCTTTGCCGAATTTTGTCATGCCGACGCCGGCGATGTAGACAGCTTGCATGGACCCTTCAATTTTATCCCCGCAACGGGATGATGCCAAGACGAAGAGCTTTGGCTAAGCTTTTAGCGCCGCGTTTATCCAGCAAGCCGCCATATCTCTTGACCGAAACAATAAAACTGCCATATGGGTAAGCGAACTCGGTCGATGGCAGAGTTCAGTTTCGTATCAGAGGAGACGCAGATGGGACTTCACAAGCTGGGTCGCGTTCTCGCGTTGCTGCTTTTTGCCGCGCTGGCAATCTCCAACGACGCCGAAGGCAAAAGCAATCTACTGGCCTACATTTCCGATTCGGCCAATGCCTCCCCTGCATATTGGGTGGCGAAGGAGCGCGGCATATTTAAAAAGCACGGTCTCGATATCGAACTGATCTATATCAGCGGTAGCACCCGCGGCATTCAAAGCCTCATTGCAGGCGACGTGGCCTTCGTTGGCGCGGTCGGTACGTCCGCCATTTACGGAAAATTGGCTGGTGGTGACATCGCCATCGTCAACAGCCTGACGAACACGCTGCCGTACTACATCATCGGCAAGCCGGAAATAAAGTCGCCGGAAGATATCAAGGGACGATCGGCCGCCATTCACATTCCGGGGACCGCGGCCGACTTCGCGCTGCGGCTCGCGCTCAAGCAACTGAAGCTCACGTTGAATGACATCAAAGCCGTCACCATCGGTACCGGCACGGCGCGGGTGCTCGCGGTGACCTCCGGGCAATTGGACTTCACCGTCGGCCAGGAAGCGGAAAGAGTGCGCGCAGAGCAGGGCGGACTTAAAGTGATTCTCGACATGGCAAAGATGAAGATCCCGTTTCAATTGACTTGCACCGTGACGTCGCGAAAGATCATTCGGGACAATCCCGATACCGTGCAGCGGCTGGTTCGAGCCATGGCCGAGACTGTCCATTACTACAAACGCAACCAAGCGGAGGTTATCAAAGTGCTGCAGAAGTACACTCGAGGCCAGGACGTCGCGGTGTTGAACAAAGCGTACGAGGCGTATCGGGATTTGTTGGTCGATGACACTTACCCGACGATCGAGGGCCTCAAGAGTATCCTGGACATCCAGGCCGATATTGACCCAAAAGCCGCCAAAGCCAAGCCGGAGGACGTGCTCGACTTGCGCTTCGTCGAGGATCTAAAGAAGAGTGGTTTTCTGGCGCAACTCGGGACAAAAAGTTAGGCAAACTGAGTTTTCCACTAACATTGTTTGCCGGACTCTGTTCGTTGCTGTTCTTCACCCATGCCGCTTTCTGCCAAACGCCCTACTATGCCGGCAAGACGATCACGATCGTGCGCGGCGGTGGACCCGGTGGCTCCGGTGAGTTTCAGTCGCGCGCTCTGATGGCCTATTTGAAAAAATATATTCCCGGCAATCCCACGATCATGATGGAATTCATCGACGGGGCCTCGGGTCGAAAGGGGGCGAATTACATGTACACGGCTAGGCCCGACGGACTGAAGATCGGCTCGGCTGGCGCGATGATTCCGGGGCCGATCCTTGGTCTTCCGGGCAGCAACTATGATATCGACAAATTCATCTACATCGGCTCGACGGAAACCGGCAATCCCTATGTGTTTTTCACTCGCAAGGCAGCGGGCCTCGACAGTCTCGACAAAGTCCGGCGCACGCCGGGCATCCGGATCGGCGCTCATTCCGTCGGACATTCGGTCTACGTGACCGCGCGCATGTTCGCTTTCATGTTCGAATTCAAGGAGCCCAAATTCGTCGTCGGTTTCAATGACCCTGAAATGGACGTCGCCCTTAACAACGGCGAGCTCGACGGCAGGACGAGCGGCAATATCGACAGTGTTCTAAAAGACTTGGGCGGTCAGGTGCAATTTCACGCGACGATCTCAAATCCCAAAGGCCGTTTCGATGCGCGCCTACCGGGCCTTCCCGATATCGATACATTCGCGAAGAACGACCGGGAGCGTAAAGTCGTCGATCTCTTGCGCGCCTTCCAGGTGCCGCGCTGGCCGCACCATCTAGCGCCGGGCACGCCGCCTGAGCTGGTGAAGATTCTCCGCGAAGCGATGGCGAAAACGTTTAAAGATCCGGGGTTTCAGCAGGAGTTCAAGAAGCTCATGGGCCGGGAACCGACACCGCTCACGGGTGAAGAAGTAGAGAAAGCAATAAGAGAGTTGCCGCGCGACCCGGAAGTCATTGCACTTTATAAAAAGCTCGCGGAAGGAGGGCCGCTTCCGCCGCGCTAAAGACGGCCAGCTAGTGTCCTGACTTACAAATTCGATTGAGAGGCGCTGCACATCCATCATTCCCGCAGGGGAAATGAAGGGAATGGTGCGCGAGCGCACCCTACAATCGTGTCCCAATAGGGCGTGAAATAATTCGTTTTGTTCTTTGTCGTCATACCGGCGAAAGCCGGTATCCAGTGGGGGCAGGTTTCAAACCTGCCCCTACGTCTGGCTTCCGGGTCGCGCAACCCCGGACTGTGGTCCGGGGTTGCCCGGAATGACGATGGTAATTATGCAATGAACTTCTGAGACGCCACACTAGTATTCAATTCACGAACAGCTTTTTAATCGCTTCGATGACCTCGGGCGGTTGGTTCATGATATTCGCGGCTAATTTTTGCAGCTCCTCGCCGCCGGCGTGAACCACGTCAATCCTCAGTTTCTTGGCTTCCGCGAGCAGCTCAGGGTCCTTCGCGGCCTTTTCATGTGCAGCCCGAAGTATCTTCACGCGGTCGGAAGGCGTACCCGGCGCCACAAGCGTCGGTCGCGCCCACTCTCCGCCTTGCAACATGGCTTCGGCGGTACGCCGTTTCGTCGCCGGTGTCTTATAGCGATCCATGAGTTCATAGACCGTCGGCGCGTCCGGCACTCGCTCGCTGCGATTGCGACCGCTCTGCGCGAGGAAGCGGACGAATTTTGTTTTCAGCCAGCTCAGGAACGGTTCGCGCCCGTAATAAGTAGAGATGGTCAGACCCATGCATTGGACCTCGCCGCGTTCCACCGCCAGGGCGATTTCACTACTGCCGGGATAGCCGGTCACGTGGACCACTTTGGCGCCGATGGTCTCCTCCAATATTTTCGACATCACGTAATCTGAGCTACCGACACCCGTCGAACCGCATTTGGGCGGCTCCTTGGATTTGATAATATCGTCGATAGATTTAAACGGCGCGTCGGCACGCGAAAAGAGCATCATATCGTCGTTCTCGAGTGAGCCGATCCAGATAAATTTTCTCAGGTCGAACTTCACTTCGTTCTGGCCCGAGAGTTGGCTGAGATAAAAATTATTGTGCGGCGCCAGAATCGTCAAACCGTCGGGTTTGGCGACACCCCACACGTAGTTGGCCGCGGTGACGGAGCCTGCTCCCGTCATATTTTGCACCACCATGTCGGGATTTCCTGGAATATACTTGCCGATGTACCTGGCCAGCAGCCTGGCGGCGCGGTCATAGCCGCCGCCCGTGCTCAGCCCGACGATAATGCGAATGGTTTTGCCGTTGTAAAAATCTGCTTGAGCCCACGCGGAGGGGACCAAGGAGATCATGAGAAGGAAAATGCTCAGACGAGCGCAGCAGCGGATCAGAAATCCATGGTTCTTCATGAAAATACCTTTCGAGCCAACAGTTTCGTGATTAAAAGATTACGGGATGAAGCTCACTTATTTTTGTTGTGGACGAACTATATCTTGAGTCGCAACTTTGTCAACGACCCTTGGTAGGGCAAGTCAACCTTCGATAACGCGTTCGATAGCTCGGTCAATGACGCCATCGCCGAGTTTCGGATCGAAATGGCTGAGAAGAAGAACTTGCGCCTTAGCCGGGGGATGAATCAAATTTCGCTGATTGGAAGTAGGATCACAAGCCGCTTACATACGGCTTCCATCCGACGTCCCAATCCAGGTATTCCAGCCCTGTGAATCGCTTCTTGTAATCGTAAGCGAACGGCTCGCGGTAGGCATAGCCTGGATAGTAATACCGGCAACCTTGCTTTTGCGAAAATCGGATGGAATGCAGCATCATCAGAATACCGAGACTTCTTTTTGGCAGCGCCGGATCAAACATGGCATATACGCCGGACGTCGCGCGCTCACCGAGATCCAAGAAAGTGACGCCGCAAAGCTTGTCGTAGAGATAAATGCAGATCTCGACGTTCGGACAAGGCACTGAATCGGGAAATTCCGATAGGAAATTGGACAATGAGGTGGGCGTATTCTCGTCGAATCGAAGTCTGTGTTTTTCGAAGAGCGCTTCCTTTTCCTCATCGACAAACGACGGCCGAATGACGATTTCGGCGTCTCGGTTCTTTGCCAGCACACGCTTCTGGCTACGCGTGAGAGCGAATCGCTTGATATCTACTCGCAACGGCAGAACGGAAAAAAGTTTCCCGCCGTGAAATGCGCTGCCATACCGGACGAAAATAATGCCAAAGTGACGCCACCCTTCCGACCAAAACTGATCCATCTCCGCAGGCTCGGCGTTCAAGCAGAGAAAACTTTCGTCGTCTTTGGACGTAGTCATGGTGAGGGCAGCCCAACATCAAACGCAAGAATAGGAGAGGCGCTGAAAGATGAAATGGACGGGGGCATATGGCGAGGAAGATGAAAAATTGCTGTGTGTTATTTAACGCTGAGCTTTTGGAGGTGGGTTAGCGGTGACCGTTCTTGCCATCGAGTAGGGCTATGCCGCGAGGCGTCAGAGTCACCTCGGGATCGCGGAGTGTGTCGTGACGGTTGAGTTGAACGTACCCGTCAATCATTGCGTCCTCCCACACGGTGTGTCGGGGGCAGGTGGTCTGCCACGCTTCCATGACATCACCATAGGTCCGCCGACGACTTGAGATCCAGGCGAGAAACTCTAGCATTAACAAGTTCACCGACTCAGACATGACTCACCTCAGTGTCCCAATATTCAGCAACGCAGAGTCATTATAACGCCGTCGCAACGTGCCCGGCAAACGATCAAACTAGCCGGGCACCATACATGTGACGTAAAAATCGCAGAGCGAATCTTCGTGGTCTTCCTCACCCTCGCGGTGTTTCCTCCTCATTCATCCTCACCGCACGAGACTGTGTCGTAATGTCATCCTGAGGCGCCGCCGAAGGATCTCGCCTTTTGTAACGTTTGGATCGGTCGAGATTCTTCACTGTCGTTCAGAATGACATTGCAGCTAATTTGGTGATTGCGACATAGTCTCAAGGCGGGGAAGGAACAGGGCGCGGTTCTGCGCGAACGTACAACTCTCCCGGAGCTTTGTCGAAATATTTAAAAAGCGCCGGGCACAGCCAGCCCTCCACATCGAACTCTGGGGAATAATACCAATTACCGCCATATTCTTCGCGGCGCCATTCCAAATTGACCGTGTATCCGGGAAATGGAGTGGCCGAAAAAAGCAAGCGAAAACCTTTTTCGGCGCCTGGAATTGACGCGACCAATCGATCAATCATGGTGTCGATACCGGCCACGAATGGCTCTCTCGAAAGACCCACCCGAGGGTCGTCGAAGACCCACATGCCCTCATACCTGTAAGGCGCTATCACTCCGATGGTATTCATACGCTCACCCGCGCTTATTTTCCATACAACTTGGCGATGTATCCGCTCTTGTCGATCTCTTCGACCAAGCTCGGATCCATGACGTCTTTGGCCTGTGTGACTTTGGATTTTGCCGTCTTGACGGAATCTAACACCGCTTGAACTCCTTTGACCTCGGGTAAGGGGCGTTCGCGCATGGCGGCGGCTATGCGCGGGTAGCTGTACTCTCGTCCTTTGATGCCTTCTTGCTTGAGAACCGAAAGAACAAGGTCCGTATTGGTTTTGAAGACATAGATGCCTTCGATCAGTCCTTCGACGAACTTCAAGAATAAATCGCGCCGAGTTTTCAGTGCGTTCGTTGGTACCACCTGGCCGAAGCGGGCATAGTCGAGCGGCATCTCTAACATGTCCACCAAAACGCGGCAGCACCCCGACTCCAAGAGCGCCGGCACGTCGTAAGTTCCGAGCAGCGTGCCATCGAGTTGCCCGGCCACCATGGCGGGAAGACGGGACGTGCCGGTGGCTTGGATGATGCGCACGTCTTTGTCGGGGTCTAGTTTAAAATGGCGCAGCAACATTCTTGTCGTGACTTCGGAAGAGGAGCCAAAGCGGCTGATGGCGAGGCGTTTGCCTTTGAGATCTTCGGCGGATTTGATTTCGTTGCGCACGACGAAGGCAAAAGGAAAACGGTTGACGTAGACGCTGATCAGCTTGCCGTCCAGCACACCCGAGGATACCGCATTCAACATGGCCGGAACGTCGGAATCGGCGATGTCGAGATCGCCGCCGACCATGGCCTGGGCCATGGTCGCGCCGCTGGTGAAATAGATGAGCCGGATGTCGAGGCCGCGTTTTTTCCACAAACCGGCTCGCTCGATGGTCTTGTGAAGATTCTTGGCGACCCCGGTGCCGCTGTAGCCGACGCGGACGAGCTGCTGGGCATAGGTCGAGTTTCATTCCAGAATCGCTGCGACCATAATTGTGCAGAGAATAATCAGCCTAGTCTTTGTCATGAAAGCTTCCTCAGAAGTGTCATTCGGAGACCCTTCGATATGCTCAGGATAACTCCGCCGAAGAATCTCGACTTCGGGCGCGAGATCCCTCTTTCTGCTCGGGATAACAGATTATTTGCATGAAACCCATTGGGGTTCTTGCGTTCTTGCTGTAGAGGCAGGCCCCTGTGCCTGCCTCGCTGGGCAATCACGGGGGGTTGCCCCTACAATATTCCTTTCTTCATGGCGACAAGCGCCAGTGAAAAGGATAATGGTCATGCGTCAAGAAAAATATTTGCCGTACTTTTTCGTGACCTGCGCTTTAAGCTCGGTGCTGGACCCCGAGACGAGCGGATAATCTTTCATCCATTCATAGGGCCGCGTAGCGTCGATGATGGCGCGAGTGCTGAAGCCTTTTTTGTCCTTCGGAATCACCGGATCGAGCGGGCCGCTCCAGGCGCGGCGGATAAAGTCTATGTCGTTCGACGGATCCGACCTTGTGCACATCGCCCACAGTACGTCGTTCATGTCGTAGGGATCGATATCGTCATCGACGACGACGATGTAGCGTCCGAGATATGCGCCGGCGCCGCACTGGGCGGCAATGACGCCGGCTTGCTTGGCGTGGCCTGGATAGCGTTGCTTGATCGACACCGCGGTAAAAAATCGGCCTTGAAAACAAGCGACGCCGCGAACATCCGGCACGCCGGCTTTTTCCATATGATCCCAGATAAACGCGGAGCGCACGAGGTTGTCATCAGAGCCGCCCGGAGGGCGCGAAGACGGCGCGCCGGTCAGGATCGGATTGTTGCGGTGCATCATCCGCTTCACTTTGATGATCGGTTCGGTGCGCTCGCCGCTGGCGTAATAGCCGGTCCACTCGCCGTAGGGCCCTTCACGTCTCTGCTGATCGGGTAAGCACTCGCCTTCGATGGTTATTTCCGAAAACGCCGGAATCGGCAGACCGGTGTGCTTACCGAGAATGACATCGATGGCCTCGCCGCGGATTCCGCCAGCGTAGTCGTACTCGGATTTTCCCCACGGCAAACTATTCGCCGCGGCCGTTAGCAGCAGCGGATCATCGCCAAAGCTGATCGCCACCGGGCAGGGGCGGCCTTGATCAAAATATTTTTGGCGAATGATCCGGCCTTGTTTACCGGGCGAGATGTACAGCGCCAGCGTATCCTTGTCGTGCACCATAACGCGATAGCAGCCGAGATTGACCCATCCCTCGTCCATATCGCGCGTGACGACCACGTGAGCCGTGCCGATGTATCGTCCGCCGTCTTCTTCATGCCAATGCGGCACAGGCAACGAATAGAGATCGATATCGTTGCCTTCGTAAGCATTCTCGGTCACCGGCCCGGTCTTTACGACTCGCGGCGGAATGAATTGTGGATTGTTCAAGCGCTTTCGCCACGCCTGAATGAATTGCGTACGGTCATAGTCGAGCGGTAAGTGCGTCGTCAGACATTGGCGCCTGAGCGACTGATGATGCACGCCGACAAGCACGCGATGACCGGCGGGATAGTCTTTGATCTTGTCGAAGAGAATCGCCGAATAGGGCGGATTGCGCGCGTAGACTTCCGTGACGGCGCCCATTTCGTATTTCCAGTCGACGCCTTCGACTCGTGTCAGCTCGCCGAACTCATCGACTTTGTCCATCCAACCGCGTAGATCGTTGTAGAGCATCTCAACTTCCTTTCTGAAAACCTTTGTTCCAATCGTTCCAGTGGTTCCAGTCGTTCCAATCGTTAAGACGAGCGCTTAACTGGCACGCATTCCAATCATTTGGAACGATTGGAACATTTGGAACGTCTGGAACGGTCTTATATCGGCGTCTTTTTTAAGTACAGCTCCGGCCGCATCCTACTCTTTAAACCGTTCTTTGCCAGCTCGGTCTCGAACGCATGGCGAATTTCCGGATCCTCGTCTTCATACTCGATCTGGTTCGGTCCCTTGCCGATGAAATGCTCGCCTTCCCCAGACCAACGATGAAATGCTCGCCTTCCCCAGACCAACCGGGATAGGCCAACATACCCGGCGGATGGAAAGCTAGGAAGCGCACCGGCTCGACGCTGGTATTGAAATGTTCGTGGAACCACATGGCAGGCGGCACGAACATGCTCCACTCATGCCAATCGAAGCGTTCACGTTTTTTGCCTTCCTCCCACATGAATGAAAATCCGCCGCCGTCGAGGATGACGATGTTGAATCCCGGGCCGTGGCGATGCGCTTTCTTGTATGTGCCGGTGGCCCAGCCTGAAAGATGAAGGAACATCATCGTCTTGGCAAATCTGATGCGCATGCTGTAAGCGTCCTGAGCGCGGTCGCGGCTCTGCTTGAAGCCGCCCTGTTCTTCCAGAGCATAGACGTTTTCCCTGGTGAACCACTGGCGCACGTCGGCGATGAAGTTGGTCTCAATGCCGTTAAAGCCGCGCAAAACCTTCGGCGCTTCGACGAAATAATCTTCTTCTTCGGCGAAGCGATCGAGGAACTTATAATCGCAATTGAAGATAAAATCGTTGTTGTTGAAGAGCTGCATATAAAGCGGCGCCGAGGTGCAGGATATCAAGCGCGCCGGCTTGTCCATGGCATAATGTTGGTGAAAGACGTTGGGTGGAACCGCGAAGACGCTGCCGGTTTGCCATTCGAAAGTCCGCTTACGGCCATCTTCGTACCACATGGAAGTCGCCCCTTGACCGTCGACGACCATCACCGACTCGTCGAACCCAAAACCACGGCGTCGTTGACGACCGCGTCGGACAGATTGATGAACGCGCCGTTGGCGTTGCGCGCCTTCCAGTATGCGACAGGAACTTTTCTCAGGTCTTCGATAAAAAAGCCGGTGTGAATAGGGATCCCCTGTTGCCGCTGCCAACGCAAATACGGATTGAGTTGCCATTCCTCCGAAGCAGTCATCTGACATTCTCCATTTGTCTTGGCTCTTGTAGGGACACGGCATGCCGTGCCTCTAGGAACCCTGCAGACACCGTCTGACCTCTTTAAACCTGCGGTTTTTATCTCCCATACAGCCGATCGACGAAACCGCTCTTCTTGATTTCTTCGAGGATCGTCGTGTCGATATAATCTTTCGCTTGGGCCTGTTTGGCTTTGGGCGTGCCGATGGAGTCCAACGCCACTTGGATGCCTTTTTCCTCCGGCACCGGATATTCGATCAGTGCCTTAATGATCTTTTGATATCCGAGATCCGCGTCTTTGACGCCTTCGCGCTTGAGCAAAGCGATCGGCAGTTCGGGACGAGTCTTGTAAACGTAGATGCCTTCGATCAACGCCTGCAGGTAACGGCGCACGTGATCTTTGCGAGACTTGATGACGGCAGCTGGTATGGCGATACCGAAACGAGAATAATCGATGGGGAGTTCTTCCAAATTGGCCAGGTTGTTACAACAGTTCGATTCGAGCAACTTCGGCACATCGTGCGAGCCGATCAGCGCCCCGTCGAGATAACCGCCGATCAACGCCGCCATCCGAACCGAGTCGTTCCCGCCTGATTGAATGATCGTCACGTCCTTCTCCGGGTCGAGCTTCCAATAGCGCATCAAGAGCCGTGTGATGAAATCGGAGGACGAGCCGAAACGGCTGATGCCAATCTTCTTACCTTTGAGCTCGATGGGCGACTTGATCGGACTACGCGCGATGAAGCTCAGCAGAATCTTGTTCATCCACACCGCAACCATCTTCACGTCCAGCACGCCCGAAGCTTTGAGGTTTAGCATCGTCGGGATGTTGGAATCGGTGACATCGATATCGCCGCCGACCAGCGCCTGCGCCATGATCGAGCCACTGTTGAAGTAGATGCTGCACACGTCGATGCCGTGTTTGCTCCAAAGGCCACTCTTGTCGATAACGTAGGTCAGATTCTGGGCGATGCCGGCGCCGCTGTAACCGAGACGGAAGAGAGGCAACTGAGATTCCGCGCCATACGCGACGACACTCCAAAGCAGTAGGGTGGCGAATAATGTTTTTGTGGTAATCGAAATCATGCCCTTTGGAAACCCACTAGGTTGATCGAATCGGAAAGACTCGAAAGGCCGGTCAATTTATTCCAGCGTTCCATTCTTCCCATCGATCTTATAAAGCTTTGCTGCGTTGCCGCGCAGGATCTGCTCTTGCTCACGGGCGCGCATACCCGCTAGACACTTTTCGGCAAACTGCCGGCTGTCCGGCCAAGTGGAATTCGTCGTCGGAAAGTTGGTTGCCCAGAGAATCCGATCCGTGCCGATATGGCGCGCGTTAATTTTGACCGGGTTATACCAAGCGGTCAGATAACACTGGCGGCGAAACATCTCGGACGGTTTCAACTCATAATTACAGTGATCCTGCTCGTACTGATGGTCGGCGTATTCGAGCAAGAAAGTTCCCCAACCGATGGTGCTCTCCGCGAAGACCACTTTCAGTTGCGGAAAGCGCAGCAGGATACGCGAAAAAATAATGTTGGAAAGATCGAAGACGGCACTAGCGGGACGGATCACCGCTTGAAACGCCGCGGCCAATTCCGGCGCCAAATTCGGCGCCATCGGAAACTGTAGCTGGGGCGCTGAGCCGGCGTGAAAGCACAACGGCACGTCGAGCTCTTGGCAAGTTGCCCAGACCGGATCGTATGCAGAGCCGTTGATGTGGGGTAGGTTGCGTAAGTGCATCGGTTCGGCGGGAAAGATGACGCCGCGGTGGCCGCCGGTGACGGCGCGCTTGATTTCACTGACGGTTGCTTCAACGGGCGAGAGCGGCACGATGCACTGAGGGATGAAGCGACTGTTCGTACTAGTCCACTCTTCGATGAGCCAGTCATTGTAAGCCTGCACGCAGGCGAGCCCTAAGTCGGGATCGTTAATCGCGCCAAAAGTTTCGCCGGAAAATCCGGCGACGCTCGGATAAAGAATGGTGTAGTCGACGCCGTCTCTGTCCATTGCCTTTATTCGCTCAGCTGGGACATGGGCGGATGCATCGATGTCGTTCCATCGCACCGGCGTTTTCGCGCGGTCAGGCATCACCGCACCGACTTGCGCGATATCCGAAAGCGGAATGATTCGCCCGTCGACGACCCATGCGTCGGCGCCGTCAGCACCACGTTCGATGTGGGGAATGCGCTCGCACCACTTCGATTTCGCTAAGCGCCGCGTCCACACTTCAGGATGCTCGACGACCCGATCGACGGCGCTGATGATTCCCAATTTAGATCTCATATCGAATCAGAATTTTAGATCTAACCCGCGGTCGGTTTGGCAGCATGGTGAGCATTTTCTTGACACTTCTTGGGGACCCTCTTACATCCTCTCCCTCGACGGGAGAGGATTGAGGTGAGGGTGTTCCTCTCTCGGTAGTCCTGTCATCAGCAAATCATTAAAGCCGGTACAGCGCTTGGGCATTTTGATACAACATCTTCTTGCGCTCATCCTCGGGCACACCTTGTAAAGATCGCTCGACGAACTTCCACGAGTCGGGATAAGTCGATGCGATATGCGGGTAGTCGGACTCCCACATGATATTTTCCAAGCCGACATTGTGTCTAAGCGCGATGCCGGCTTGCTCATACCAGAAATTCACGTAGACCTGCCGGCGGATCAGCTCGCTCGGGCGCTGCTCCAGTCCGTGGCGCCAGAGCTGTCGCCGCTCCCATTCGTGATCGCAGGCGGTTTGGACGCAGCTAACTGAGCCGATGCCGGTTTCGGCGAAGACCCATTTCGACCGCGGAAACTTGTAGGCAATCCCCGAGAAGACCAGGTTTGGAACGATCTGTGCCGGCCACGCCGAGGTCGGCACGGTGAAGGCCGCGTGCTGCTGATACGGTGTGTAGCCGTCCCACTCGGGAAAAGTCAGCTTGCGCGCAAGCCCGGCTGATGCATGAAAGTGAACCGGCATTTCGAGCTCCTGGCAAACTTCCCACAGCGGATACCAGTAGGATTCGCTAATGTGCGGCAAGGATTCGACCATCAGGCTCGGCAACGCGAACATGACGATACCACGGTGGCCGTTGCTGGCCGCGCGTTTCACTTCGGCGACGATGGTTTCCATGCCGCAGAGCAAGGGCACCATGGCAAGGGAAATAAGGCGCTGGCTCGCGCGGGTCAATTCGCCCAGCGAGTCGTTGTAGGCTTGCACGCAAGCGAGCTCGAACTCAGGATCGTTGTATTGATGAAAAGAGCTCGGGTCGTTGGGAAACAAAACCTCGGCGTCGATTCCGTCGGTATCGAGAGCTTTAAGGCGCTCACTGGGAATGTAAGCCTTCGCGGGAACTTCTTCCCAACGTTGCGGATAGGCATTGCGCAATGGATCGCCCATCACGGCCGGACAGTTGCACACGCCGCGGGTGCGTAGCGCTCGCCCGTTGACGACCCAGCGCTCGACTTTGGCGCCTTTGTTGTCGACTTCCTTGATTTGCGGGATGCGCTCGCCGAATTTGCTTTTCGACATTCGGCTAAGAAAAGCGTTCGGTTCGGTGACGACGTGGGAGTCGGCGCTGATCAGACCGTGACGAATTTCCATTTTTCAAATTCTCGCTAACTTGCCGGATACGCTCCGTTGCCCTTCCGGTTTTCCTCCCCCTCGACGGAGGACCAAGGTAGGGATGCTATTCGATTTTCATTCGCACCCCCATCTCAATCTTCCCCCGTCGAAGGGGGAAAGGCAAATCTTCCGCGCCCACCCCAACAGCCAATGGCTCTCGATCTAACGCGACACTATAAACCCAGAACTCAAAACCCGTGTCTCATTCCATCTCCGCCATAGCCATGGCCACCGCGCCGTGAAAACCACGCTCGATGGCAAGTGACTCTTCGGCACCGCGGAGCACTTGCTGCGCGGTCAAATCATCGACGACGTAGCGCGTGAATACTTCATCGAGCAATGCCGAGTGATCGACATCCGCGACCAAATGAACTTGCGTGCCGATGTCCTGGTCTTGCTTCTTGATTCCCAGCTCCATTTCCTGCCGCTTCACCAAGCGCTGCGTGAGCGTGCCGCCTTTGACAATCTGATTGTTGTTGCGCCGTTCGAGAATGTGCGAGCAGGCGAGGCCTTCGAGCCAGGGTTTCTCGCGCGCGCAGTAAAGCCAGGCATAAAACGCCGCACGCGCGCCGGGAATCATGTCGGACTCTTTGTTGTTGCCCAAGTCTTCTTCCGTCACATGAGCTTTACCCATACGAGGATCGTAAATAAGTTCGTCCTTTTCATGCTCCCAGATGGCGCGTTTGACGTCGAGGGGAGCCGTGCAGGCAACCGCAGCCCAACAGTCGCGCCGGTTATTGCCAAAAAAAGTCATGTGCAAGTGACGAAAGGCGAGGCGTGTCGGAGTCAGAGGCACGGTCAACATCCGGCGAATTTCCGGCGTCTCGTACCATTCGTTGACCATTACGTCTAACTGTTTTGCTACTTCAGGCCACCTGCTCATCAGCGGATCCTCCAAATGGCTTTTTCATTGCTACGATGCTTCACCGCAACGAATCTTGGCGGGAATATACGTCTGGGCAGAAACCGCTGTCAATCAATCCGAGCGGAGAGTCGTTCCGTTGTGTGCTTGGGGAAGCGCGCCGCAATTCACCGCGGCTTGTAGATTGGCGTAGAACAAATCTGAATGACGCTATTTGCGCGTGCCCACCTAAATCTGCAAAAGCTGCGGAAGACGAAGAAACCCGTCGTTAGAAAATCGAGCGGGCCATTTCATAGTTGCTTAGCGTCGGATCATTGGCATAGGGCTCGGTCCGTCCCGTCATCTCGAACCCGAGCTGTTGGTAAAACCTAATCGCGGTGTCGTTGTTGCTCGTCACCAACAGTTGCAAAACGCGGACACTTTGCGTGCCGGCCCAGGCGACGATCACGTCGACTAGTGAGCGGCCGATACCGATTCGGCGGTGCGTGGGCGCTACCCACATCGACAGAAGGTGTGCGCGTTTAGCGTCATCTTTATCCAACATTCCTGACGCGATTCCGCATGGGATTTCCGCGTCCATCGCGAGATAGGTAGCGGATCTCTCGTTGGTCCATTGCGCGGCGCGTGCGACCCAGTCGGCGTCGGTAAGCTGAGATTCCTTCGCATAGGTAGAACTGAACGCGGTCGGCGTGTCCTGTAAGGCGCAAAGGCGAACATCCTTGAAGAGCATTGCATTCTGCGGCGTGATGAGTTCAAGGGTGATCATCTCACAGACCAATTTCTGCTTTCTCGGGGCCAAATCTCATCCGTCGACCAGCGGCGCGACCTTTTTCTGAAAAGCCGTAAGCTGATCCAGCTCATCTCTGATGGGCCATATAAAGACTCTCTGCACACCGACCGCCTTATAAGCCGCGAGCTTTTCGGCGCAGACTTCCGGCGCGCCGATGAGAAGTCGCTGGCGGAGCTGCTCGAGAGGACGGTTCAGCATCGGCGCGAGAGTCTCGGATAAAACTCGATCTGCCCGCGCGTTGTCATCGGTGATGTACATGAACATTGTCGCAAGCGCATTCGGAAAGCTTGCCGGATCTTTGCCGAGATTTTTGAGCTGGTCCCGCAGCTTGTCTAACCCGATCTTAAATTGATCCGGCATTGTGTTATATGCCGACGCCAGCCATCCATCTCCCAGTCGAGCGACTCGGCGCAATCCGGCATCCGACCCCCAGCTACCTATCCAGATCGGTGGACCAGATTTCTGGATCGGCTTGGGCTGGAGATCGATTCCAACCGTGGAGTAAAAACGTCCGGTGAAGCTACCTCCGTCGGCGCTCCACAAAGAGCGCAAAACCTGGATGGCTTCATCGAACCTCTTCCAGCGTTCCTCATAATTCATTGCAACGATCTCATAATCACGAGCTGAAGACCCGGGACCCACGCCGACGAATAATCGCCCATTGGAGAGGATATCGATGGCGGCAAATGTTTTGGCTATTTGCACCGGACCGCGCACGACCGTAAGAATCACGCTGGTTCCGACCGCCATGTTTCCGCTGTGAGAGAGCACTGCGGCAAGAGCCGTCGGCGCATCGAGCCACGGGCGATGGGATATCAGGTGGTCGTTTGTCGAAACAGCTTTGAAGCCCAAGTCGCGAGCGGTTTGCACGTACGCCGATAACCGCTCAAGCGAAAACCGCTGGTTGCCGAAGTCAATGACAGGAAGATGTGCGCCGTAATCCAAGGTGAACTCCTCT
>WNGE01009769.1_pt1 | contig 23484 bp, 24 predicted proteins | sample 5400651 | NCBI WGS metagenome assembly WNGE01 (sample SAMN13153370, study PRJNA577476) | soil metagenome | isolation source: 60 cm soil or saprolite under grassland replicate 2 | place: USA:California | collected 2016-06-15
TGCCCTGAGGTATGCCGGCCACGCGCTTCCCCGACCTCGGCGGCAAGCCTGGCCCGTCTGACCAAGCTGTTTTCGGCTTGCCGCCGAGGCCGAAAATGGGCCGGGCAGGATTCGAACCTGCGACCTTGGGATTAAGAGTCCCCGGAAATCTAGGAAATAGAAGTTTGAAAAAACGCCGGAGCATTGAAGGCAGCTCGTCGGCTCCGACGCGAGGACATCAGGAATGAGACGTCATTCCGCTCCCATCGACGGCGTACTCGAACCTCTCGCCGGAGCCGGGTGCCATGTCGTCTTGCGTCATCGCCCCGCGGAACCGCTATAGTGAACCTTATGGTTCAGTATTCACCAACCGTCGACCGCGCTTTCGCAGCCCTCGCCGCCCCGACCCGTCGCGCCGTCCTCGAACGGCTCGGTTCCGGCAGCGCGACGATCAGCGAGCTCGCCGAGCCCTTCGGCATGTCGCTGACCGGGATGAAGAAGCACATCCGGCTGCTCGAGGAGGCGCAGTTCGTGACGACGGAGAAGGTCGGCCGTGTCCGCACGTGCATGCTCGCGCCCTACGCCTTTGAGGGCATCAGCACGTGGCTGCAGCGGCTCGACCGCTTCACGCACGTCGTCGAACGCACGAAAGGAGACCGATGAGCCCGACCAAGAAGAAGGACGGATTCACGGCCGAGGAGAAGGCCGCGATGAGAGCGCGCGCCAAGGAGCTAAAGGCGGCCGCAGAGGGGGAGGAGGCCGTGCTCTCCGCGCTCGCGGCGATGTCGCCTGACGATCGCGCCCTCGGCGAGCGGATCCACGCGATCGTCAAGGAGACCGCCCCCGACGTCACGCCGAAGACCTGGTACGGGATGCCCGCGTACGCCAACAAGGACGGGAAGGTCGTCCTCTACTTCCGCAACGCGGAGAAGTTCAAGGAGCGCTACGCGATGCTCGGCTTCAACGACACCGCGAACCTCGACGACGGGTCGATGTGGCCGGTCGCCTTCGCGTTGACGAAGCTGACCAAGGCCGACGAGGCCAGGATCGCGAAGCTCCTCAAGCAGGCGGTGAGCTGACGATGAACGAGACCACGGTCACCACCCCGAACGAGCTCGAGATCCGTGTCGAGCGGGTCTTCGACGCGCCGCGCGAGCACGTCTTCTCCGTCTGGACGGCTCCGGAGCTGATCCCCGAATGGTGGGGCGAAGGCACCGTCGTCGAGGAGATGGACGTCCGCCCCGGCGGCACCTACCGCTTCCGAACCGTGTACGGCGCCGTCGAGGGCGAGTTCCGCGAGGTCGAGGCGCCGGAGCGGCTCGTGCAGACGTTCCAGAATCACCTGCAGACGCTTGAGTTCGAGGATCTCGGCGACCGGACGAAGCTGACGCAGACGATGCGCTTCGCCACGACCGAAGAGCGCGACACGACGATGCAGTACGGCGTCGAGGAGGGCGCGAAGAGCGGCTTCGCGCGGATCGACGCACTACTTCAGCGGTTACCGCTCGACGCGTGAGCCGCCGACGATCGCATCCGTGCCGTCGTCGAAGCGGACCCCAGGCCTTGCCCTTGCCGTCGACTGAAATGCGAAGGAGGGATCCGCCATGAGCACGAGTCGTGCTGGCCGGGGTCGGCTGGCGCAGGTGATCGCGTCGAGGGGTGGGCTGGCGCCGCCGGAGGCCCCGTTCGTGATCGAGCAGCGCGAGGCCTTGATTTACATGCTGTGTGAGGCCGCCGAGCTGGAGCACGGGATCATGTGCCAGTACCTGTTTGCCGCCTTCTCGCTCAAGCAAAGCACCGACGAGGGCCTGAGCGATGCCGAGCTCGAGGCGGTCACGCGCTGGCGCCGCGTGGTCGCTCACGTTGCGACGGAGGAGATGCTGCATCTCGCGCTGGTGCACAACCTGCTGTCGGCGATCGGTGCGGCGCCGCATTTCGCTCGCCCGAACTTTCCGGCGCCGGCTCACCATTACCCGCCGGGTGTGAACCTGACCCTAGTGCCGTTTGGCGAGCCGGCGCTGCGGCACTTCATTTTCCTCGAGCGTCCCGAGGGGATGGAGCTGAAGGGGGCGGCCGGAATCGATGCACCGGTCGAGGAGGCGGTGCCGTTGATGGCCGAGGGCGACATCGTCCCGCAGCTGCAGGACTTCGCGACCGTCGGGCACCTGTACCGGTCGATCGAGCAGGGGATCGCCCATCTGGCGGAGAGGTTCGGCGAGCGGGGGCTGTTCGTTGGCCCGCCGCGCGCGCAGGCGACGTCGGCGAACTTCCATTGGCCGGAGCTCGTCTCCGTCACGGACGTCGAGTCGGCACAGCGGGCGATCGACACGATCCTCGAGCAAGGGGAGGGCGCGCGCGGCGACTGGCAGTCCGCGCATTTCGGCCAGTTCGTCGAGATCCTCGACGAGTACCGGCAGCTGCGCGACCAAAATCCGGCCTTCGACCCGGTGCGCCCGGTGCTATTCGCGACCGTCCGCTCGGGCGAGCGCGGCGAGGGAATCCCGTTGATCGGCGATGAGATGACCGCGGGCTGCACCGACCTCTTCAACGTCGGCTACGAGATTCTCCTGCAGGCGTTCGAGCGCTACTTCGCGCACACCGAGGAAACCGACGCCCAGCTCGCGACCTTGGCCGAGGCGGCGGTCGCGCTGATGCTGCGCGTGTTGAAACCACTCGGGAGCGCGATCACGACTCTGCCGGTCGGCCCCGAGCATCCGGGAGTGACGGTCGGACCGAGCTTCGAGCTCTTCTACGAGACCGACTACCTGATCCCGCATCGGGAAGCGGCCTGGGCGTTGCTGGAGGAGCGCCTCCGCGACGCGGTCGCCCTCTGCCGGCGGCTGCAGAGCGACGCCGGCGAGCCGCTCGCGACAACGCTCGGCCCGATCGGGGACACGCTCGGCGAGATTGCCGACTCGCTCGCCGCCCACTTCGGCGAGTGGGGCGCGGTGAGCCGCTTCGGAGGGCCCGAAGAACGAACGTCCAAGCCTCCGCCCGACCAAGCGGCGGACGCCAAGGTCGAACAGGCCGACCCGGACGAGCCGATCAGCTTCGACAAACAGATCAGGCCGCTCTTCCGCGGCCGCGACCAGCAGTCGATGAAGTTCGCCTTCGACCTCTGGTCGTACGACGACGTCAAAGCGAACGCGCAAGCGATCCTCGAGCGCCTTGACAACGGCACGATGCCCTGCGACGGCGCCTGGCCCCGGGAACAGATCACAGCCTTCAAACGCTGGCTACAGTCGGGAATGTCACCCTGACGCGGAGCGAACCGCCCAAACCCAAACGCCTCCGAATCAACGAAACCGTGTCGGTCCCAATTAATCGGCTCGCTCCCTCGGATCTCGTATTTGGGACCCACAGGGCGTCGTGACTCTCGCCGGCAAGAACACGTTGGTGATCGGAGGGGGTGGCGACGGAATCGGCCGCGAGATAACTCGCGCGTTCGCTGCCGCCGGAAGCGCCGTCGCGGTCGCCGACGTCGACCCGCAACGCGCAGACGACGCGGCCGCGGAGGTCGCCGCGGCAGGCGCGAGATCCGCCGCGTTCGTCGGTGACGTGAGGTCACGCGAGGACGTCGAGGGGTTCGTGACGGGCGCGGCTCTGGAGCTCGGCGGGTTGGACATTCTGGTCACGGTCGTCGGAGGGCAATTGGCGTTCGTGCCATCGGCGCCGCTGCACGAGGTGAGCGACGAGGACTGGGACCTGATGTTCGAGCTCAACCTGCGGTACGTCGCGCGCGCGGTGCGGGCGGCGTTGCGGGTGTTTCTCGCGCAGGGACGCGGCGGGACGATCGTGAGCGTCGGCTCGATCACCGGTCAGGCCGGCAGTCCCATGCAGGCCGCCTACGGCGCGGCGAAGGCCGGTTTTGGCGAGCCTGGCAAGGTCCGTGGCGGCCGAGTACAGCCGAGACGGCGTCCGCATGAACCTTCTCAGCTGCGGTCCGATCGCGACCGCCGTCTCCCGCGCCGCCCAAACAGGGGCGATGGACTGGATCCCGATGGGTCGTGCGGGCGAGTCGCGCGAGGTCGCGGACGCGGCCGTGTTCCTCGCGTCGCCGCTGTCGTCGTACGTTAGCGGCCAAAGCATCGTCCTCGGCGGCGGCGCGACCGCGGTCGGCCCGTTCCCGACGTAGTGGTGCCGACGCAGGCTTCAGCTACGCGCGGACGCACATCCGGGCTGCCGGGCGAAGGACCGGCTCGAGAACGCGCTGCACGGGATCGTCTGCCGCGGCGCGATGCGGCTGCGAACTGTGCAACACCGCATCGCCGCGGACTGGCAGCGTCTCTACGCGCAGGTGTTCGGCGTCCCACCCCTGCGCTAGAGCGGGCGCCGCGACGCGCCCGTTTCTCGGGGTCGGTACACGGCCGAAACCGTCACTAGCGGCGGCTACGTCCTCACGCGATGATCGCGTTGTGCCGGCAATGCTTGTCTGCTGCGAATGCGAAGAGCGCTCAGCCAGGACCGCGACCGGGTGGCAGGGATACCTCGTCGACCTCGACGACGAGGGCGTAGGGTTCGCAAACTCGATCTCCCTGCAAATCAGGCCGATCGAGGCGGCTGACCGAGTTCTTGAGCCCACGGGTAGCCCCGTGCCCGCGCCACCTCCTCCGCCGAGAAGAAACTCGAGGCCGCCGTTCCGCAGGAACTTCCGCGGCAAGGAATCTCCGTTAGAGCTCGTGATCGAACTCGGAATCAGATGACCAATCCTCGAAGGCTCGGACCGTGATTCGCACCGTGGAAGCCCCCCGGACTTTCCGAGACAGCGTCGTCGATGCTGCGGTGCCACCGGCCTCGGCGCAGCCTCCACGATCAGCTCGATGACGCCCGCAGCCACCGATTGTCTTCACGCACCGCGTGGCATCGATACCGACGCAGGTCGCATCGCCGCACTCGCTGTGACGACGCAGATGCCCGAGGCGACGAGCTCGACGAGCATCGCCCGACCGCGAACCACACACCGCCAGCTGGCGATCCACCGTGGCGGCAGCCGTGACTTTCCCCGAATGGGCGGTACGCTTGAGGCAAATGAACGTGGCCGCGGCCACCGAACCGCTGCTCGAGCGGAGCGATGAGCTGGCGCGGATCGAGTCGGCGCTGGCCGAGGCGAGCACGGGGCGCGGCAGGTTTCTTCTGGTCGAAGGCCCGGCCGGGATCGGCAAGACGGCGCTGCTCGCGGCGGCGCGCACCGCGGCGGCAGAGGGCGGAATGCGCGTGCTGCGCTCACGCGCGACGGAGATGGAGAGCAACTTCGCCTTCGGAGTCGTGCGGCAGCTGTTCGAGCCGCCGCTGGTCGAGGCATCGGAGCTCGAACGCGCCGATCTGCTGCAAGCCGCTGCCGGCGTGGCAGCCGGCCTGCTTGGGCTTCCGGGCGCACCCCCCACAGAGGACCCGCCTTCCCCGGGCGTCGATCCCTCGTTCGCGATCCTCCACGGCCTCTACTGGCTGTGCGCGAACCTCGCCGCCTTCGGCCCGCTCTGCGTGGTTGTCGACGACGCGCACTGGGCAGACGCCGCATCCCTGCGTTACCTGGCCTTCCTGCTCACACGGCTCGAAGAACTGGACGTCGCGCTCGTCGTCGCGACCCGCCCTCCCGAAGCGGGCAATGATGCTGAGTTGCTTACGGCGGTGACGACCGATTCCTCCGCTGATGTGATCCGCCTTGCCCCTCTGACGAGGGCCGCCGTTGCCCAGCTCCTGGAGGCGGGGCTCGGGCAGGCTCCGGATCCGGTCGTCGTCGATACCTGCCTGCGCGTAACGCGCGGGACGCCGTTCCTCGTGCGCGAGCTCGCGGCGGCGCTCAGCGAGGGAGGCATCGGAAGCGGCGTAGAAACGGTCGGTCGCTCGGTTCTCCTGCGGCTCCGTCGGCTGCCGGAGCATGCAAGGCGGCTCGCGCGAGCGCTTGCGATCCTCGAGCAGAGCGAGCTGCTGCAAGCGGCGCGACTCGCAGGCCTCGAGGAGCTCGCGGCAGCCGATGCGGCCGACCTGCTGGCGACCGCGGGGATCCTCGAGTCCGGCCGGCCGCTGACGTTCGTGCATCCGATCGTCCGCGACGGGATCTATTCGGAGCTCTCCAGCGCCGAGCGCGGGCAAGGCCACCGCCGTGCCGCCCAGCTGCTCGCCGAACAAGCGGGCGCTGACGCGCGCGTTGCCGAGCACCTGCTGGTCAGCGAGCCTGCCGCCGATGACTGGGTCGTCGAGCGGCTGGTCGAGGCCGCCGGCGCGGCCGGGAAGCAGGGCGCTCACGAGTCGGAGGCCGTCTTCCTGCGCCGAGCGCTCGCTGAACCGCCGCCGCCGGGCGACCGGTCGGCATTGTTGCTCGACCTCGGAATGGCCGAGGCGAGCGCCGGGCTCGCGGACTGGCGCGAGCACCTGCAGCAGGCCGTGGACGCCGCGGCGGAACCCGCGCCCGCCGCCGAGGCAGCGCTGGTGCTGGCGCACGCGCTCAGCGGCGCCCAGCGCTTCGCGGAGGCGGTAGAGGTCCTCGATCGCGCAGCGGCGACGCTTGATGCTCTACGCTCGGAGCTCGCGCTCCAACTCGAGGCGGCCGCCGTAGTCGCCGAGATGAGCGACCCGGTAGCCATGCCTTCCGTATCCCTCCGCCGGGTGACATTACGCGAGCGGGCCGCGGATCCGGCGGCACCGGCTGAGCTGCTGGCAGCGGCCGCGTTCTTCTCAGTCCTGACGAACGAGCAGGCCGAGATCGGCGCCGAGCTCGCGAGCCGGGCGCTTCGAGCCGGAGACAGCGCACTCCGCGGCTCCGATGGCAGGCCATGGTTCTCGTTTACCGGGTGGTTTTCGCAGGCGACGTTCACGCTTCTTTGGGCCGAGCGGTATGCCCAGCTGCGACCGCTGCTCGATGCCTCGATCGCTCAGGCCCGGGCGACCGGCGACAGCACCCGGCTCGCCATGGGCCTGGCCGGCCGCGGCTGGCAGGCGCTCCGACGCGGCGATCTGCGCGCCGCCGAGGGAGACACCCGGATCGCACTTGCCGCGACCGAACTCCCCGCACCACCCATGTACAGAGTCATGAACGGGGCTCTGCTCATCAAGGCGCTCGTCGATCAGGGCGAGCTCGACGCGGCAGAGCATGCGCTCGCGCCGCTCGACTCCGAGATGGAGAGCGGATCGCTCATCGCCGCACTGCTTCGCTTTGCCCGCGGCCGGCTGCGGGTCGCACAGGGACGAATCACCGAAGGGCTCGAAGACATCCTCGCCGTTGGCGTGCTCTTCACGCGAGCGCTGGTGATCTGCCCCGGTGCCCTTGCCTGGCGATCAGAGGCCGCGCTCGCCCAGCGCGCGCTCGGCGATCACGAGTCGGCGAAACGCCTCGCATCAGAGGAACTCGAGCTCGCCCGTGTCTTCCGCGCTCCGCGCGCACTCGGCGTGGCGCTGCGTGCCGCCGGCGTCGTGGCCGGCGGGGACCGCGGAGCGTCCCTGCTCCGTGAGGCCATCGACGCGTTCGAGCGCGGCGATGCGAGGTTGGAAAGAGCGCGCGCCCTCGCTGATCTCGGCGCCATGCTTCGGCGCCGCAATCGAAGGACCGAAGCGCGAGAGCTGCTCCGCGAGGCACTCGACGCCGCCCACCGCGCTGGCGCTAGCCCCCTCGCCGAATACGCCGAGACCGAGCTCCGCGCCACCGGTGCGCGCCCGCGCCGGGTCGTTCTCAGCGGACTCGACTCGCTGACAGCCAGCGAGCGCCGCGTTGCCGAGCTCGCCGGCCAGGGCCTCAGCAACCGCGAGATCGCCCAGACACTCTTCGTTACCGCACGGACGGTCGAGGGCCACCTCACGAGCGTCTTCCGCAAGCTCCGGCTTCAGTCGCGAGACGAGCTTCCCGCCGCACTCGCGAGCGGCGCTGCAGTCCCAGCCTAGCCTCCTGACAAACCAACAGGCCGAGCACCAGTGCCCGGCGCTCGGCTAGGAGCGCTTGCGCCGCACAGGACGAGCGCAAAAGACGCGGGGGGGTCACCACGGTACGAAGGCACGGCTGCCGTCTCCAACATCACCGGAACAAACGCGTCTCCACGGCAGCCGGCGCTCACTCGAGCCTGTGGGTGCCGGTAATGCAGGTTCGACTGGTCACCGAAGAGGACGGCTGGTCCGCCGACCTCGCAGTCGCGCCGACGCCGCAAGACGCGACGCGATCTGGTACTCGCGCACGAGTAACTGAGTTAGGGGTGATCGGCGGCGAGATGCGGCTACGCGGCGAGCCGGTATTCGTGGATCAGCCCGCCGAGCAGGTCGCGGCGGCAGACCCGGTCGAGCTCGATCACCTCGCTGGTCGGCTCGTCTGTCGGCGGGGCCACGCGGAGTGGTGGCCGCTGCTGGAGTGCGCGGTGCGGCCGGTGCTCGTTGTAATGCGCGACGTAGGCGGCGAGGACATGCTGGAGGTGGCGGCGGCCAAGGATCAGCAGCCGGTCGAGGCACTCGCGGCGGATACTGCCAACCCAACGCTCGGCATGGGCGCGTGCCTTCGGCGCCCGCACCGGCGCCTTGATCACCCGGATACCCTCGGAGCGGAAGACCTCGTCGAACTCGCGCGTGAACTTGCTGTCGCGGTCACGGACGAGAAACCGCGGGCGGGCGTCCTCGTCGTCGAGCTGCATCAGTAGGTTGCGCGCCTGCTGGCTCACCCACCGCCCATCTGGGTTGGTGGTGATGCCGGCGAGGCGGACGCGCCGGGTGGCGAGCTCGATGAAGAAGAGCACGTAGAAGCGCTTCAGGAACACGGTGTCGACGGTGAGGAAGTCGCACTCGAGGATGCTCGCCGCCTGCTGCCTGAGGAACTCGGCCCAGCTCGACTCGAACCGATTCGGTGCCGGCTCGATCCCCGCCTTCTTCAGGATCGACCAGACCGTGCTGGGCGCGAGCTTGACCCCGAGCCCGACCAGCTCGCCCTGGATCCGGCGGTAGCCCCAGCCCGGGTTCTCCCGCGCGAGCCGCACCACCAGCTCACGGATCTCCGCAGCAGTCGCTGGCCGGCCAGGACGGCCATGCGTGTACGTCCAGCGGCGGGCGACCAACTCGCGGTGCCAGCGCAGCAGCGTCGCCGGCGTGACAAACGCGGATCTCCGCCAGGCCCGCCGGGACAGCACCCGGCTAAACGCCGCCAACAACGCTCGATCCGCCTGCGCCAGCTGCGGACGAGCGACCTGACGCTCCAGCACCCGCAGCTGGTGCCGCAGCAGGAGAATCTCGATCTCCTTCTCCCGCTCCGAACGACACCGCAGCACGACCAGCTCAAGCAGCCGCCGCAGCGACCAATACAGAAACGACAGAACCACGCCCTGACGACGACCCGCCACCGGCGCTGACCCTACCCGGTCAGACCGCGACCCTTAGAAAGCCACGAGGCAGGCTCCCTGATCCGAGTTTTCGGTACCCACAGGGTCCAAGAAGGCGATGATGGCCCCCTCGCGCGGTCCCTAGAACACGCTGTTATGCAGGGGAAGTCCCTTGGGGTCCGTGATTCGCGTCCTTTGGGGTCCGGGATGGACTCGTTTTGCTCGGAGCCTCCTGGGTCGTTCAGGGAAGGATGAGATGGCTGTCGCCGAACTCGTGCCAGAGGTAGCCGTGCTTGATCGCGGCGTGGTAGGAGCGCTCGAGGAGCTCGTCGCCGGTAACCGTCCGCAGCATCTGGAGATGGGAGGCCTCGGGCTCGTGCCAACCGGTGAGCAGACCGTCGACGGCCCACAGTCCGCGCTCAGCCGTTACGACCAGGTTCGTCCAGCCCTCGCCGGGCGTGAGGCCGCCGCCGGGCCCGGCGACGGACTCGAGCGCGCGGACGACCGTGGTGCCAACGGCGATCACCCTTCCGCCCCAGCCGTGGACGGCGTTGGCAAGCCGAGCGGTCTCCTCGGGCACGCGATAGCGCTCCGGATAGGGCGGCTCGTGTCGCTCGGGCGACGAGACGCCGGCGTGGAGCGTGATCGGTGTGACGAGGATGCCGGAGGCGGCGAGCCGGGTCAGGAGCTCCGCGCTGAGCGGGCGGCCACCGCTTGGCATTTCCGCGCTGCCCGGCTCGAGGGCGTAGACGGTCTGATAGGCCTCAAGCGGCCAGGGCTCTGGCGGCTCGGGCAGCCGGAGTCGCGCGAGCCAAAGGCGGTCGCTGCTCGCATAGCGGGCGAGGATGTCTGCGCGCCCTCCCGCCGGCAGCTCGAGCTCGTCGCCCGTCCGAGCCTCCGGGAACGGGGAGTCTCCCAGCCGAAGCTCGACGACCCAGTGGTCGCCGGGATGACCGGGCGAAGGGGTCGAGACGTGTAGCTCGAGCCGCGCCCCGTCCCGGCCCAGGGCGGGCAACGCGGCGGGAAGGGTGGCCGAGGTGTTGACGACGAGCAGGTCGCCGGCGGAGAGGAAATTGGGCAGCTCGTCGAAGCGTGTGTGGACGATCGTTCCGGCGCTGCGGCTCGCGATCATCAGCCGTACACGATCACGACTGAGGCCGCGGGCCTCGGGCGGCTCGTGTGCCTCGAGATGCGCCGGAAGCTCGAATGCGGGCGAGCTCATGCGGTCACCGCCGCAAGCTCGCGGGCGAGGTAGCGGCCGCTCGGGAGCTCTCCTTCGATCAGGGCCAGCAGTCCCGGAACGCTCTCTTCCGGAAAAGGGCGGTCGGAGATGTCCTCGTCGGGGAACGCCTCCTGTTGCAGCTGGGTGCGCATGTCCCCGGGATCGACGGCGTAGACGCGCACCTCGGGCTGCTCGGTGGCGAGAATCGCGCTCAGATGGTCGAGGGCGGCCTTCGAGGAACCGTAACCGCCCCAACCTTCGTATGGCTCGACCGCCGCATCGGAGGTCAGGTTGAGAATCCGCGCGGCCGGGGCGAGGGACGGCAAGGCGAGTTGGACGAGCGCAAGCGGCGCAATCACGTTCACCTCGTACACGCGGCGAAGCACGTCGAGCGGGTACGCGGTGAGCGGAGGCTGCGGGCTGGGCCCAAGGACGCTTGCGTTGTTCACGATTAGATCGATTTGGCCTCCCACCGCGTCAATAAGCGCGCGGCGGTGGTCGGCGTCAGTCACGTCGCCCGCGATCGCGGAGACGCCGGACACGCTGGCCCAGGTCTTGTCGAGGACGTCGGCGCCGCGGGCGTCGACGACCAGCTGCCAGCCGCGCCCGGCGAGCCCCTGGGCGAGCGCCCGCCCGAGGCCACGGGAAGCTCCGGTGACGATTCCCTTGGGCATGGATTCACCGTAGGGGGAGCGCGGTCCGAGCCGCCAGAGGCAATTGGTCCTAGGACCTGCGGCCGGAGCGCTCGACGTAGAGCGCGGCTTGCGTTCGGTCGGAGACCCCAAGCTTGGCGAGCACGTGGCTGACGTGCGTCTTCACCGTCTTCTCGGCGATCCCGAGCTCGAGCGCGATCCGCTTGTTGGCAAGGCCGCGGCCGATCAGCTCGAGCACCTCCTGCTCGCGACGGGTCAGCTTCGGCCCCTCGTCGCCGCCTACTTCGACGAGCGCGTCGACGAGCCGGGCGGCGACTACGGGGTCGATCATGGCCTCTCCGGCGTCGGCGAGCCTGATGGCGCGCGCGAGCTCCTGGGGCTCGACGTTCTTGAGCAGGTAGCCGGCGGCGCCGGCGCGGAGCGCGGGCACGAGCCGCTCGTCGTCGAGGAAGCTCGTGAGCACGATCACCCGAGCGGCGGGAACTTGCTCGTGCAGCCCGCGCATCGCCTCGACACCGTCGAGCCGCGGCATCACGAGATCCATCAGGATGACGTCCGGCCGCAGCCGCTCGGCCTCCTCGATCGCCTCCCGGCCGTCGCCCGCCTCGCCTATGACCTCCATTCGGTCCTGGAGCTCGAGGAACGCGCGCAGCCCCTCGCGGACGACGGCGTGGTCGTCGACGATGAGGACGCGGATGGGATCAGCCACCGGGCACGGCCAGGCGCACGGTCGTTCCCTTTCCCGGCCTCGAGTCGATCTCGAGCCGGCCCCTCAGGCGCCGTGCCCGTTCTTCCATCGACGTCAACCCGAGATGCTTCGACCGAAGCTCGGGAGCGGACGGATCGAAGCCCACCCCGTCGTCCTCAACCTCGAGCAGCAGCTCTCCATTGTCGGTGTAGAGACGGACGGCCACGCGGTCGGCGTCAGCGTGCCGGAGGGCGTTATGGAGCGCCTCCTGCGCGATCCTCAGGATCTCTCCGTCGCGCTCAGGATCGCCAGCGATCTCGGCCTCGGCGTCAAGCGTAATGGCGCCGGAGCGGCGCTGGGCGAGGACGTCGAGGTGCTTGCGCAGCGCGCCGCAGAGCCCGTCTCGCTCGAGGTCAGGGGGCCTCAGCTCGAAGATCAGCGCGCGGAGCTCCTCGAGTGCCTGCTGGGCAAGCGCCTTCAGCTTCCCCAGCTGCTCCCCCGCGGCCGCCGAGTCACGACCGACGAGCGTCGCGGCGGCCTCGGCGGTCAGGACCAGGCTGAAGAGCTTCTGGCTTACGGCGTCGTGGAGCTCAAGCGCGAGCCGGTTTCGCTCCGAGAGGATCGACAGCTCTCGGCTTTGCTCGTAGAGTCGCGCGTTCGTGATCGCGATCGCGGCGTGCGCCGCTAGCAGCTCGATCAGCTCCTGATCTGCGATCGAGAAGCCGGATGCCCCGATCTTCTCGGTCAGGTAGAAGGCTCCGATAACGCCCTCTCGTGCGGAGATTGGGACGCCGAGGAACGAGTGCATGTCCGGGTGACCTTTCGGCCACCAGCCGCGGAAGCGCCGGTCGTCGTGGATGTCCGGCGTGCGAAACGATTCCGCCGTCTCGAGCATCGCGCCAAGCATCCCGTGCGTCCGCGGCAAGTCCCCGAGCGTCGCCACCAGCCCGTCGCTCATGCCGGCGGTGAGGAAGCGGCTGAACCCGCCCTCGCCGTCGGGAGTGCCGAGCGCGGCGTAGCGAGCTCCGGCGAGCTCGCGCGCGCTCTCCACGAGGCGCTGAAGGACCTCCTCGACCGACCGCTCCGCCGCGATGGACAGCACGGCGTCGCTCACTGCTCGCAAGGTCGGGTTCAGTTCCTCGGCCATGCGGTGAAGATACGCATCGAACGCGCCCTCGAGGCGAGTTTCTGAGGCACCGCTCCGGACGCGCTCCATCGCGCACCTCGTGGTGGCGGCGCGAGGCTGGCCCTGCGGCGGTGGAGGCGACTCCGTCGGACCCCGTTGGAGTCCCAGCCGCGTTCTCAGTAACGGCTTCTGTGTAGTGGCAGCGAGCTGCCGCCGCGGGGTTAGATCAGCCGGAGGTGACGGTCGAGTCGGGCTTGTCGATGCCGGGATCTGTCGCAGCGCTCACGAGCTTCGATCGGTTGACCGCATCGAAGTAGTCCACCCACTGCTCGCGGATCTCCTGCTCGCTTCGGCCCGACTCATAGGCGGGCGAGATCAGTGGCGCCGCTCCTTCGACCTTGATGATGACGACGGTCCTCACTCGCTCAGGCGTCGCGTTGTAGCCGCGCTCGCTGAGCAGCTTCAGCGCGAGCTCGTAGGTCTCGCCCTCGCTGAGGAGGCTGGCCGTGCCCTTGAAGCGGTAGCCCTTGCGTCCGAAAGGATCGACCACGTTGATCTCGATAGCCGGGTTGGCGCGCAGGTTGCGGACCGTGTTGGGAGAGCAAATGTCGGCGAAGAGGAGGTGGTCATCGTCCCAGACGGTGGTCGTGCCCTTGGGCGACAGGTTCGGCGTCCCATCGGGGCAAACGGTCGCGGCGAAGCCAAGCTTCTGCTCGAGAACGACCTGCTTCATCGGCTCAGTCAGACTGGGCATCGGTCGCCTCCTTGGAAGGTGGTGCGAGACCCTCCCGAAAGCCCTGGCGCCAGCTCGCGTACTGCGGCTGCCAGCCGAGCTCGCGTTTCGCCTTCGCATTCGCGGCACCTCGCACCTCGGTCATGACCGCGAGCGCTGCCTCACCGGCGAGAAGGCGGCCCAGCCGGGCGGGGATCCGGCGGGGCGGCTTCGCGCCGACGGCCATCGCGAGCGCCGGCAGCCACTCCGAAACCGGGGCGGGTTCGTCATCAACGATGTTGTAGATGCCGCGCGTGCCGCGTTCGATCGCGGCCAGGGTTGCGCTGACGGCATCATCGATGTGGACGAACGACCAGAGACCGCCGCCGCCGCCGACGACCGGGAAGCGGCGCTTGCGGATCTGATCGACGTAGATGTCACCCTCGCCGGTGCTGAGCGAGGTGCCCGGCCCGTACAGACGGCACCGGCTGTACGTGCGGCCGCAAGCAGATGGTCTGTGCCCTCGATGCGGAGGCGATTGGTTGGCGCGAACTCGTCGTCGAACTTGCGCATGTTGGTCAAGGAGGTCGCAGCCAGGGCGGTGGCCTCGTGGACGACCACTTCCGGGCGGGCCGAGCGCACCGCGGCGGTGACCGCCTCGGGGTCGAGCAGGTCGACCACCGCCGGCTCTGCTCCGCCGGCGCGCAAGCTCTCGACTTTTTCGGGTGAACGGGTCGTGCCGACGACCGCGTGCCCGTTCTCCACGAGCAGCGGGACGAGCCGCTTGCCGATCGCGCCCGAGGCGCCGGCGACGAAGATGCGCATACCCTCTCCTACACTCGAAGCCGCTTGCCGGCCCGCCGGAGCTAGCGGCTGCTCCCTGCTCGAGCGGGCGACCGTTGCTGTGCTTGCGCGAGGAAGTTCACGACTGCGACGGTATCGAAGTAGAACATCTGCGCCCGTGCGAATTTGCCGTCGCGGACGCGGTAGAGCCCGAGCGCAGGACCATCGAAGCGCTCGCCGGACCGATCGACGCCTTTCTGCCGCCAGAGCACAACGACCTCGTCCCCGCTCGCGGCGACGACACGCGGATCCATCTGTCGCTCCCTCTCGGTGGCCTGGAGCGGATTCCAGGTCTCGCCCCAGGTCGGCCGCTTCGGCTGAAACACTTCGTGGCCGCGAGCGCTGCCGCCGTAGGGCAGCGACGGCGGCCAGCGGAACTCGACCTCGGGATGGTAGAGGGCCTCGAGCGCTTGCAGATCCCGCCGCTCGACAGCGTGGAAGGCCTGCAGCACGATGTCCATGGCGTCGGTCACGATTCCCTCCTTCGGTCGCGCAGGTTAAAGATCGGGCTTGATGCTTCGGTTATTCGCAATGAGCCCGGATCCTAGAACGCTCGTCGCCATAGGAGCCTAGGATTCAAAGTTCATTCGAAATTGGGGGCTGAAGATGCGCTTTGATCGAACGGATCGGCTGATTCTCGAAGCGCTCCAGGAGAATGCTCGGACCTCCTATAAGGAGCTGTCAGCCCTCACGGGCGCCGCCCCGTCGACGTGTCTCGAGCGGGTTCGAAGTCTGCGTGCACGAGGGGTCATTCGGGGCTTCCGCGCCGAAATCGACCTGCGACCGCTCGGTCGCGAGCTCGAGGCCCTGATCGCGATCCGCTTCCGCGCGCACGCGCGAGCGCTGGTCGATCCGTTCGTGGAGTACGTGCTCGCGCTTCCGGAGACGCTCGGGCTCTTCAACCTCGCCGGCCCCGACGACTACCTGCTGCATGTCGCCGTGGCCGACACCACGCAGCTGCGCACGTTCGTGCTCGATCGGCTCGGCAACAGGGGCGAGATTGCCCACCTGCAAACCTCGCTCGTCTACGAGCACCGGACCAAGCCCGTCGTTAAGCCGATTAGCGCTGACGGCGAGTAGCGGACGTGCCCCTTCCGTGGGTGCGCGGACTCAATCTCACTCGGTTTGTGCGTGTCGCCGTTCACCAGCGGTTTCGCCAAATACGCCCATGCCCTCACTCAAGGTGGAAGGCAACAGCCTTCGGCGTTCGCACGCCGGTCCCTGCCGGGGCGCCCGCCCGGAAGCGCATAGCGATGGCGCTGCTCGCCAGACGGCTTGACTTCAAGCCAACGCCCGGTGCGCGCCCCGGTGCTGAGGTTCGGAGGGTCGTCATAGGCGAACGTGTTCAGCTCCCAGCGCACACCAAACGCGTCGTCAATGATTAGCGACCGCTCACGGTCGAATGCGACGATCTTGCAGCCAGCGGCCTCAGCCCGCTCGTGCAGCCGCTCGAGCTCGGGCTTGTCAGCGTGAACACCCAAGTGCGAGAGCAGACCGTCCTGCGACACCCGACCGACGGCCTCCAGCGCCAACCGGAACCCATCACGGTAGAGCATCGCGAGTCCGACCTCGACGGCGAGCCTCTCAACTTCCTCCCAATCCACTTGGGGCGGAAGCGTCTTCCAGCCCTCCGGCGTCTCAACCTCCCTAAAGGCGACCTCGAGCGCGAACAGGTCTCGGTAGAACCTCTCGGCCTCGCGGAGATTCTCGACGCGAAGAGCAACATGCGTGAATGAGTGCAGGCTCACTCCTCGCGGGGACTAGAGGCCGCCGAACCCGAGGCGAGAGCAGGGCGGTCGCAGCCACCACTCAATCCGACCTGGTCACCCAAGCAGGTCGGGGGGTGGGACGGAAGACCTGTCTCCTTCCAGCGTCGATAACCGCCCGCCATAGATGCCACATGGCTGAAGCCCATCCGTTGCAGGGTTTGGGCGGCGAGGAGTGCACGCCCCCCGCCGTTGCAGTACACGACGATGCGTTTCTCGCAGTGCCCGGCGAGCTCGCTCATGTTGTTCTCGTAACTGGGGTCGGCGAGCCATTCGAGACGGCCCCGTGCCGCGTGGACTGAGCCCGGTATGTGGGCTTCAGCCCACTCATTGGCCGCCCGGATGTCAAGTATGAGATCGATTTCTCTGCAGTCGAGGAGCGCTTTGACCTTTGCGGGAGAGAGCTCGGCGATCGACTTTCGCGCTTCGGCGATCATCTGCCCCCGCTTCAGGGACATGGTCTCACCTCCCTTACGACCTCCTGCCGATCGGCAGCTGTTAACGAGCACCGAGCGGATCATGCCTCCCCGAGTGCTCCGTGGGCCAGCCATCCCCCCGTTGTGGCACTACTTCTCGCGTCTGCTCTTAGGCGAAAGGCAAACGAGTCCATCCCGGACCCCAAAGGACGCGAATCGCGGACCCCACGGACTTTCCCCTGCATAACAGCGTGTTCTAGGGGTCGCGGGAAGGGGCCATGATCGCCATCTTGGACCTGAAGGGTGTCAAAACTCCGTTCCAGGTTTGAACGGAGGTTTTGCCGCCCTCAGTGTGTTGCGACTTGACTCGGGCTGTTCGCGCCCGCCCTGCTTGATCGGTCGCGTCTCACCCTTTATTTAGTTCACGCGAGCGCGCTTTTACCAGAAACCGCCGAGCGGCGTTCCCAAGAACTGCCGTAACCGTGAGGGGTGGCAAGTTCGGCGTTCGCTGGCCTGGGAGTATCGGTCGATGCTCTTCTCCTTCGCTTACCTCGCCTTCTCTGCTGTTCTGAGGCTGCTCGTTCGGGATCGACGGGCCGAGTTAACCAAGGACGTCGAACTCCTGGTGCTGCGACACCAGCTCTCGGTGTTGGCTCGCCAGCATCAGCGGCCGAAGCTTCGGCCGGCCGATCGTGCCTTCATCGCTGCGCTTGCTCGTCTGCTCCCGCAGCGGCGTCGACAGGGACTCGTGGTGACACCGGCGACGCTCCTGCGTTGGCATCGGGAACTGGTGCGCAGGAAGTGGACGTACTCGCGGCGCAGGCCAGGTCGACCGCCGACGGGCCACGTGCAGCGCGAACTCGTCTTGCGACTCGCGCGAGAGAACCCGCGCTGGGGCTATCAACGAATCGCTGGTGAACTGCTGAAGCTCGGATTCCGACTCTCACCGAGCACGGTCCAGCGTCTGCTTGCCTCGGCCGGGCTCGAGCCGGCGCCACGGCGCGGAGGACCAAGCTGGCCAGTTTTCCTTCGCCAACAGGCCGCGAGCATGCTCGCCTGCGACTTTTTCACCGTCGAGACAGTCGCGCTACGTCGACTCTACGTCCTCTTCTTCATCGAGCTCGGCAGTCGGCGCGTCCACCTCGCCGGTTGCACGACGAACCACCGAATGCCTGGACCACCTCCTGATCATCGGCCGCAGCCACCTCGAACGAGTCCTCCGCATCTATCTCCAGCACTACACCCGCGAGCGCCCGCACCGCGGCCTCGCACTCCAACCGCCCGAAGCGCCACAGCTTAGATCGCCGCCCAGCGGCGAAGTCGAGCGCCGCGACCGCCTCGGCGGCCTCATACACGAGTACTACCGAGCCGCGGCATGAGTGAAGGTTGTTTTGACACCCTTCAGGTCGGGCGTAGGCTCACTACGTGCCGATTTGCAGCGACTTTGCTGTGGCGGTGGCCTGGGACGCGCCTCGTCTAGTCGCTCCAAGGGAACACCAGGATCAGCGCGGGCTGCCTCGATCCGGGTGGCAACGGGACGCGATCCGCGCGGCGCGCGATGTTAACGCGAGATCAGCTTCCTGACCGTCTTGGGCTTATGTACCTTGACGGTTATCTACCCATTCGGGTACATTGAAGTAATGAACGAGGTGTTGCACGCGCTGGCGGATGAGAGTCGGCGCACGATGCTCGAGATCCTGCGCAGCCACCCGGCGACCGTCGGCGAGCTCGCCGACGCGCTGCCGATCGCGCGGCCCGGCGTCTCACGGCATCTGCGGGTGCTACGAGAGGCGGGGCTCGTCGACGTCGAGCAGCAGGCTCAGTGGCGGATCTATCGGCTGCGGCCGGAGCCGCTCGCTGAACTCGACGGCTGGCTCGGCCGCTACCGGGCCATTTGGGAGCAGCGCCTCGACGCCCTACACACCGAGGTCGCCCGCGGCAAGCGGGAGAAGAGGAGGACGGCATGAATCAGATCCTCGGCAGCATGCGCCGCGTCGACGAGCACCGTGGTGCGGTGCGCGTGGAGGATGTCTACAACACCGACATCGACGACCTCTGGTCGGCCGTCACCGATCCGGACCGCCTTAGGCGCTGGATCGCCACGGTCGAGGGTGACTTCAAGGTCGGCGGCATCGTGCAGACGCTCTTCACGAGCACCTGGGAAGGCCCCGGGCGCATCGATGTCTGCGACCCGCCCCACCACCTGGTCGTCACGATGGAGCCGGGAACCGACGACGAGGCTGTGATTGAGGCTGTGCTCGCCGCGGAGGGCGAGCAGACGCGACTCGTCGTCGAGGAGCGCGGCCTTCCCCTCGACGTTCTGTACAAGCACGGGGCCGGCTGGCAGGCGCACATCGAGGATCTCGGACGCTACCTGGCTGGAGGCCAATCGAACTGGAAGGCGCGCTGGACGGAACTCACTCCGGCGTACCAGTCGCTCGGCCTGTCATGAATGTCTCCGCGCCAACGTCGGCAGCCGGGCGCTGTGGGGCAGTGGCTTGATGCCCTGCAAACCGAAGTGGCCCGGGGAAAACGCGAACGAAGGAGCGCCAGATGACTGGGAACGCACGTCCGAGTAGCCGCATCCTAGGCAGCCTGCGATCGGAAGACGGCGTGGGCGTGGTGCGCATCGAAGACCGCTACGACACCGACATCGACGACTTGTGGGCAGCAATCACCGATCCCGCTCGCCTGGGCCGCTGGCACGGCCAGGTCGAGGGCGACCTCCGCCCCGGCGGAGAGTTCCGCGTCTACATCGAAGCCGATGACAACGAGCGCACCGGGCGCGTAGAAGCGTGCGAGCCGCCCCGGCGGCTGCTGGTGACGACGAGGGAAACGGACGAGTCCTATCGGAAAGGACAGGGCGTGCCTCCGTTCGACGCGAGCATCGAGGCCACGCTAACCGCGGACGGCGATCAGACCATCCTGGTCATCGAGGTCCAAGGCATGCCCGTGGACAAGATCGCCTTCTACGGCGCCGGGTGGCAGATCCACGCCGAAAACCTCGCCGCCCACCTCGCCGGCCGGGAGCCCGGCGATGTCGAGGCGCGCTGGGAAGAGCTCGTCCCTCCGTATCAGAAGCTGGCAGCCAATGTCAGCTAGGGCGTTGGGGCCGGGCTTACCGAGCGTGCTCTCGCCCGAGATGTTCGGCGAGCGCCCAAGGGAACACTGAGGGAACACCACCGCGGGCACGAGCGTCCACGCGCGGTTTAGTCGTCTTCGGCCGATTCATTGGACTTGCGGGATCTTCGTGCCCGCGGCTTCCCGCGCTTGCCCGCCGTTCCCGCTCCGTCGCTCGATGGTAAGGAATGCCATGAAGGGCCTCCCGCGGAGCGATGCTCCGCGCGTCCTTGGTAGACGAAGGGAGGCCCGTTGCAATGTTGTACGCCGGTTTGGATCTCAGTCGCAAGCGTCTCGATTTCCACCTGCTCGACGCTGAGGGTGCAACCGTCGACGTTGGCGCGTCGCCGCCGGACGCCTACGGATTACGCGGCCTGAGTCAGCGGCTCGATCATCAGCGCGCGCCGATCCGCGCGGCGATCGAGTCGATGAACGGCGCGCGCTTCGTGCACGACACGCTCAAGCTCTACGGATGGCAGGTCGAGGTCGCCGACGCGCAGAAGGTGAAGGGACTCGCGCCGCTCGCCTGCAAGACCGATCGCATCGACGCCTGGGTACTCGCCGAGCTCGCGCGTCGCGATCTCGTGCCGGCGATCTGGCTGCCCGACCCGCGCGTGCGCGCCGAGCGCGAGCGGGCGCGCTGGCGTCTGCATCTTGTCCGTCACCGCTCGAGTCTGAAGCAGCGCGTGCACGCGGTCCTGCTCACCCACGGTAAGCCCTGTCCCGTCTCCGACCCGTTCGGGGTCCGCGGCCGCCAGCTGCTCAGCCAGCTCGGACTGCCGGAGCCGTGGCAGGACACGATCGAGGCCAGCCTGCGCCTGATCGACGAGCTCGACCGCGAAATCACCGACTGCGAACGGGAGCTGCGTCGGCTCGGCGCCGAGCACGACTATGTGCCGCTGCTCTTGACGGTGCCCGGGATCAGCTGGGTACTCGCCTACACGATCGCCGCCGAGATCGGCGACATCGACGGTTTCCCGAGCCCACGCAAGCTCGCCGGCTACAGCGGCCTCTGCCCCCGCGTCTACCAATCCGGCGACCGCGACCTGCGCGGCCCGCTCGTCAAGCAAGGCCCGCGCTACTTGCGCTGGGCGCTCGTCGAGGCTGCCGCCCATGCCTGCACGCACCCCTTCTACCGCGACCGCTACCAGGCCACGAAAGCCCGGATCGGCAAACAGCGCGGCGCCAAGGTCGCCCAAGATCGACCTCGCCCGCCGACTCGCCGAGGCGATCTGGCACATGCTCAGCCGCCACGAACCCTTCGCTCCCAAAGGCGCCACCGACCCCCTGGCCGCCTGACGGTCCTTAAGGAGATGCGCCACCGGAGCGAACTCCAATCGGCCCTGTCCTCCCGCGAGGAGGCGATAGAGAGATGAGCCCAGCTCGACACCCACAACCCAGGCGCCCGCCCTGACTGGGCGATGCACGAAACCGATCCTTGACGCACGGGCCCTTCTCATAGAGAGATGACATGTAGTGAGACCTCCTCGGCTCAAGCGTGGTATTCACGCGGTGTCTGTTCGACGGAGCTCGAGGAGGTCTCGATGGGAATCGTAGTAGCGCTGGATGTGCATCGAAACCAGGTCACGTACAAGTCGCTCGATCGGGAGACGGGTGAGCTGCGCCGGGGCCGGATCGCGCCGGCGACACGGGCGGAGCTGCGCGCGTGGTTAGGGCAGTTCACCGGCTGTGAAGCCGAGTTTGTCCTTGAGGGGACGACCGGCTGGCGCTTCGTGGTCGAGGAGATCGAGCGGGCCGGCCACCGCGCTCATTTGGCCGACCCTGCCGAGACGGCGGCCAGGCGCGGCCGCAAGCGACGGGCGAAGACCGACAACGCCGACTGCGATCTGCAGCTGCGGCTGCTGCTTGGCGGCGAGCTGCCGGAGTCGTGGATCCCGCCCGCCCACATGCTTGAGCTGCGCACGCTGGTGCGTCTGCGCAAGACGCTGATCGATCAGCGCAGCGCCTGGCAGCAGCGCATCCACGCGCAGCTATTCCACCAAGGCGTGCCGGCCGGGCTGAGACCGCGCACCCAGGCCGGCCGGGAGGCGCTGCGGCGGGCGGAGCTGTCGCCGGCCGGGCGGGAGCTGGTCGCGCTCGGGCTGCGCATGCTCGATGTTTTCGATCTCGAGCTGGTGCCGATCGATCGCCAGCTGCGCGCGTTTGCCCGCCGCCAGCCCGGCTGCCGCGCGCTGATCGAGCGCCTGTACGGGGTCGGCCCGGTGAGCGCGACCGCGATCCTGGCCGAGCTCGGCGACTGCCGCCGCTTCTCCGCCTCCGACGACGCCGTCCGCCACGCCGGCCTCGACATCACCGTCTACCAGTCCGACGACAAGCGCGCCCCCGGGCACCTCTCGCACGAGGGACCCGAGCTTTTGCGCTGGGCGCTGTACGAAGCGGCCGTGTCGGCCGCTCGCGCCGGCTCGCCCGACCACGCCTACTACCTCCAAGTCGCGGAGCGGCTCGGCCACACCCGTGCCTGCCTCTCGGTCGCCCGCAAGCTCTGCCGACGCGCCTACCACACCCTGCGCGAGCTCGGGGACGAGGCGCTCGCCCCCGTCGAATGCGACCCGCACGCCGAGGAGGCGATCGCCGCTGCCGCCTAACCACACCAGCACCAGCGCGCGCCTGCCCGTCGTCACGAAGATGCTCTGCGGCCGGCTCCCCCAGACCCCCCGCCGCCAGCGCTCACCAGCCTGGGCGGCCTTGAGAGACCGAGCGGCCGCAAGCAACCCCCCGCGGGGACCACACCCGATCGATCATCTTGTCGCCGGACCCCCGGGTCCGTGCACCCAGGTAAGGCTGGGCGTCCCGCGCGCCGGAATCTCCCACCTCAACACAGACCGGAGGTGACACCCATCGCAGACGGGAGGTGACACCGATCGCCTGAACTAGAAAGAAAGCGCGGCTACCCGCCCGGCCCGCGCCCAGGCTTGCGCGGGGGTCTCACTACAGGTAAGGGGGTCGACGGCTCGAGTCCGTCAGAGGGCTTTTTTGGAAGAACCGCCCGTAAATGGGCGGTTTTTTGTTTGCGTTACCAGAAACCGTAGATCCCTCCTTGTCAAGGAGGGGATCGACGGTATGGCCAGAGCGGATAACCCACAGAGTTGCTGGAAATCACAACGTTTGGTCGCACAAGCGGGCGCGCTTTGCGAATGCGGGGACAGGTTTTGGGGACTAATCACGGCCAGTCCAAGCCGAACGATTCGTGCCCGCATGCAAAAGGCCCGTACTAGATAAGGAGAAGCCGGACCCTTATCTACGCCTCGACTCAGGCGAGAGGGCTCTGGCGCAGCCAAGAACTGAGCCGTCGATAGCTCGGTAGCTGTCGTGTTCAGACACCCGCACGGGTGAACGTCACATGCGTGACTCCGCTTGGCGAGGAGGTGGCCTCGATCTCGTAGTCCTTCTCGAGGCCCTCCAGTCCGTCCCAGAGGCGTACGCCTCGGCCGAGCAGGATCGGGACGACCACGATGTGCATGTGGTCGATGAGCCCGGCGGCAAGGAAGTCGCGGATCATGGTGGGGCCTCCGCCGATGCGTACATCCTGGCCGTCGGCGGCCTCGCGGGCGGTCTCGAGCGCCTCGGCGGGCGAAGCGTCGATGAAGTGGAACGTCGTGCCGCCCTCCATCTCGATCGACGGGCGGGGCTGGTGGGTGAGGATGAAGGTCG
>WNGE01002475.1_pt1 | contig 23470 bp, 20 predicted proteins | sample 5400651 | NCBI WGS metagenome assembly WNGE01 (sample SAMN13153370, study PRJNA577476) | soil metagenome | isolation source: 60 cm soil or saprolite under grassland replicate 2 | place: USA:California | collected 2016-06-15
GGTCGGCCATCGTCACCACGGCGCCGCGCGTCAGACCGCCGCCCACGGACGGCGCGACGACTTCCCCAACCTCGGCCTCTTTGCGCAGCACCGTCCCGCTGAAGGGCGCGCGAATGTAGGTGTTCTCGAGATTGGCCTGGGCGACCCGCAGTCCCGCGGCCGCGGCATCCACCCGCGCCTGCTGCGCGCTGAACCGCGCGTCTGCCTGGCGCGCCTTACTGTCGGCGTTCTCGACGTCCTGGGGCGAGATGAGATTGGGATTCTGCGCACGGATGTCGCGCACGCGAACGAATTCGCGCTGCAGCTGATCGCGATCGGACTGCGTTTCGATCAGGGTCGCCTTCGCGCTCGCGAGCTCGGCTTCCGCCTGGCCAACCGCAGCGGCGTAATCCGCGTTATCGAGCCGCGCGATGACCTCGCCCTTCTGGACGGTGGAGCCTTCACTGACGTTCAGCATGGCGAGCCGGCCAGGAATCTTGGCGGAGACGGCGGCCTTCGTGCGCGCGACGACGTATCCGTTCGCAACCACCGCGACCGCGCCGTTGCCGCCCCTCGCCGCCCCTGCGCCGCCCTCCGCCGCCGTAGTTACGGTGACCACCTGTGCCGGCACCGCGCTGCCGCGGCCCAGGACCACCACGACCGCGATGATGACCACCGCTGCCCCAACCAGCCACAGCACGCGACCCAGCGCCCGCTTGACCGCGGGCGGTGGGTCGTCGCGATTGATCCGAAGTTTGGAAAGGTCTGCCGCTTGCGGAGCGGTCACGCCCCGGCGGGCTCAGGCGGCGGATTGCGCAGGATTCCCCCCGACGTGCGCTCGCCCCTCGCCCGTTCCTTCTCGGCCTCGCCGTCCGGGCGCGCCGTCGGTGCCGGGGGCGGCACGTAGGGCGGCAGTGACTGACCGGCGACCACCATTTCGACTTGCTCGCGCTCCAGCGTCTCGCGCTCCAGCAGCGCCGCGGCAAGCCGATCGAGCGCGGCGCGCCGCTCGGCAACGATGCGCGTCGCGACGCTGTAGGCGTTGGTCAGGATGTTCTTCACTTCCTCGTCCACGATCTGCGCAGTGCGATCGGAGATTTCGCGGCGCTGCACCACTTCGCGGCCGAGGAAGATCTCCTGCTCCCGGTCCCCCACGGCGATCGGACTGCGTTTCGATCAGGGTCGCCTTCGCGCTCGCGAGCTCGGCTTCCGCCTGGCCAACCGCAGCGGCGTAATCCGCGTTATCGAGCCGCGCGATGACCTCGCCCTTCTGGACGATCGAGCGCTTGGTGTATTTGTGCAGCTCCTCCTCGGGCAGATACGCCGTGAGGCCCAGCGCCCGGCCCCGCGGAATGATCGTGACCTTGTGCAGCGGATCGGCGTCGGGAACGGTGAGTCCCACCAGCGCGTGGCCGGCCTCGTGATAGGCGACCAGGCGCCGCTCCTCGTCGGAGAGCACGCGGCTCTTCCGCTCGAGACCGAGCATCACCTTGTCCTTGGCGTCTTCGAAGTCCTGCATGTCGACCGCCGACTTGTTGCGGCGCGCGGCGAGCAGCGCGGCTTCGTTCACGATGTTCGCAAGCTCGGCGCCGGCGAGCCCGGGCGTGCCGCGGGCGATGCGCTCGAGGTTCACGCCGCCGGCCATCGGAATCTTGCGGACGTGGACGCGCAGGATCTGCTCGCGGCCTTTCAGGTCCGGCATATCGACCACGATCTGGCGGTCGAAGCGGCCCGGACGCAGCAGCGCGGGATCGAGGATGTCGGGACGGTTCGTCGCGGCCAGCAGGATCACGCCATCATTACTCTCAAATCCATCCATTTCGACGAGCAGCTGGTTGAGCGTCTGCTCGCGCTCGTCGTGCCCGCCACCGAGCCCGGCCCCGCGGTGGCGGCCGACGGCGTCGATTTCGTCGATGAAGATGATGCAGGGCGCGTGCGCCTTGCCCTGCTCGAACAGGTCGCGCACGCGCGAGGCGCCGACGCCGACGAACATCTCGACGAAATCGGAGCCCGACATCGAGAAGAAGGGACGCCCCGCCTCGCCCGCGACCGCTTTGGCGAGCAGCGTCTTGCCGGTTCCCGGCGGTCCGACCAGCAGCGCACCCTTGGGCAACCGCCCGCCGAGGCGCTGGAATTTCTGTGGGTCCTTCAGGAAATCGATGATTTCCTCGAGCTCCTGCTTCGCTTCATCGCACCCCGCGACATCGGCGAAGGTGACCTTGGGCGTGTCGCCGGCCAGCAGCTTCGCCTTGGATTTGCCGAACGCGAAGGCGCGGTTTCCGCCCTGCTGCATCTGGCGCAGCATGAAGATCACGAGACCGAAGATCAGCAAGTACGGCAGGAACAGGATCAAGACCGAGCCGAACGACTGGCCCGATTCGCGCGCCCGCACGTCGACGCCCTTCGCCGACAGCCCGGCGACGAATTGATCGCCGGCCTCGAAGGGGAGCAGCACGTTGAAACGCTCGACGGGCTGCCGCTTCACGACGACGGGGCGCTGGAAGGCACCGCGAATCTTCTGCCGCTCGGCGATCTCGACCGAGGCGATGTTGCCGGCGTTCAGCTCTTCGTTGAACTGCGTGTAGGTGATTTCGGCTTCTTCGCGGCGGCGGCTCGACGCGAGCTGCACCAGCGCGATCGTCCCGACGATGAGGAGCGCCCAGAACGAGAGCGTCCGCAGCATTCGGGCCCAGTTGAATTCCCGCGGTGGCGGGGGGATGCGATTAGCCATCTATGTCAGACTCGCTATATAGGGAAGGTGCCGGAAGTTTTCCGCGTGATCGAGGCCATAGCCGACCAGGAATAGCGTCGGGGCGTCGAATCCCAGGAATTTCGCCTCCAGCTCCAGGTGTGCAGCGATATGTTTGTGTAACAGCGCACAGATCTCCAAACTCCGCGGCCGCCGCTGCCGCAGCAGCGCGACCAGCTTGTTCAACGTCTTGCCGGTGTCGATGATGTCCTCGACCAGCAGGATGTGCTTCCCGGCCAGGTCCGTTTCGGGGTCATACACCAGCCGCACATTCCCGCTCGACACTGTGCCTTCGCCGTAGCTCGATGCAACGAGGAAGTCGACCTGCAGCGGGCGATCGATCTTCCGCACGAGATCACTGAGAAAGATGAAGCTGCCCTTGAGCAGGCCCAGCACCAGCAGCTCGCCGTCGGGATAGGCCGCGCTGATCTCCTGCCCCAGCTCGCGCACCCGTTCCGCGATGGTCTCTTCATCAAATACGACACGTTTCAGCTCAGCGATACTCGATAACATCCAACCTCACCGCTCGAGTTCCGGGCGCCGGTACGCCTTCCGCACTACGACAGATGCCCGGGACCCAGAGAATGGTTTCCCCTCGACTGACCACGGGATAGCGCGGCCGCTCGCTGCGCGGAACCCGTGCTTCCATTAATAGCCGCTTCAGCGGCCGGTGCCCGACCCCGCCGAGCGGCACCAACGAATCGCCGCGGGCCGGTGCCCGTACCTGCCACTCCGCCGCGTCCACCCAGGTCGTCCACGTCGCGCGCTCGATCGTGGGCGGTGCGGCCGCCGGAGCCCAAGTGATCTCGAACTCCCCAAAACGAGCCGACCCCTGCTCGCCGGACGGCCATACGTGCTCAAGCGCGCAATCGATGCCACTGCCTAGCTCACGGCTCACGCGCAGCTTGTCGAAGGCGACTTCGGCCGACCAGCCATCCCCTAACCGCAGACGGCGTCCGGAGGGTCGCTGCGCCAGCTCCACCAGGCGCCGCGCACGGGTCGGGCCGAGCATCAGTCCGACCCTGCGGGCCGCCGCGCGCAAAAGTGCGACGGACAATGCGTTATCATAGCCGCACACACTGGCGCGGGCAACGGTAAAGCCCTCGCGCTGCACGGTCAGGCTCAAATCCGGGACAAGATCCAGCATCTGATCCCACGCTCGGCGATCACTCGCCGCGTGTCGTCCCTGCGCGAGTACGTCACGCCGCAGCCGCGCGCCGAGGCGCTCGTTCAGGAGCGGGAGCAGCGTGGTGCGCACCCAGGAGCGCAGGTGCCGAGGGTCACGGTTTGCGGGATCGTCGTAGTGCGGCAGCCCACGCTCGGTCGCGTAGCTGTGCAGCTCCGCACGCGTGAACGGCAGGAGCGGCCGCACGAGCCCGCCCCGCGCGCGCGCGGCGATACCGGCGAGGCCGGCGGGGGCGCTGCCGCGCAGCGCACGCAACAGAATTGTTTCGACCTGGTCGTCTTCGTGATGCGCCGTGACGAGGTACTTCGCGCCGCGACGGTTTTGCACTTCACGGAGCCAGGCATACCGCGCGCGCCGTGCTTCGGTCTCAGTCGTGTCGGGACCGAGATGCAGCTCGGCGGACTCGAATGGCAGTCCGTACTTCTCTGCGAGTGTTTTGACCGACCGTCCGACCGTCCGACTGTCCGACTGAATACCATGATCGACGTGGGCGACCACGAGGGACAATCCGAGCTCGCTCGCGGTGTCGCTCAGCAAATCGAGCAAGACAATGGAATCCACGCCACCAGAGACCGCGATAAGCGCTTCCCCGGGCTCCCGGAAGAGCCCGGCGTCTCGCACGTGAGCCAACACGCGCCCCGGCAGCAAGTGAGCAGTGCTCATGTATCTTGAAGTATGGCCCAACCTGACTCCACATACCAACTCCTGCGCAATCTCACGTCTCCCGTTGTCGCGATCACGGCGGTGCGCGGCGGCAAAGAGAACGGGATGATCTCCGATGCGGCGGTGCGGGCCTCGATCGTCCCTGCGGTGCCGCGGCTGTCGGTCTACATCCACAAGTTCAATTACAGCCACGACATGATCTTCGAAACGGGGCGCTTTTGCCTGCACCTGCTCAATACGAAACAACTCGATGTGGTGCACCGCCTGGGCTTCTTCAGCGGGCGAGACCAGGACAAGCTGGCCGCGATTCCCCATCATAAAGGAAAGACGGGCGTCCCGGTGCTGGATGAATGCTTCGCGCACTTCGAATGCAGCGTGGCCAACGTCATGGATAGCGGGAGCTCGACGCTGTTTCTCGGTGACGTCATCGCGGTCGGCGAGTTCGAGCCGCGCGGTGAGCTGCTGACGGCGCCCTACTTCCGGTCCAACATGCGGGCGGAATGGCGGATCGAATACGAAACCAAACTCAAGGAGGCACAAGAATTCGCGGAGGCACGATCACGGGACATCAAACCCGTCGTTTGGAAGCGGAGGTGACCTATGCGAGCAGTGATGGGATGCACGCTGGTGTTGGGAGCGCTCGCGTGCGGCTCGGCGGGCGGCCCACAGACATTCATGGACACCGACAAGACGGCGATGCGGGCCTCGCTCGACAGCTTCACCGCGTATGTCGTGATGCATCGCGATTCGATGGCCGCGGCGATGTACGCCGACAATGCGGCGTTCATGCCGCCGAACCAGATGATGCTGCAAGGCCGCACGGCGATCCGAGCCTGGATCAAGCAAACGCCGCCGCTGAGTCATTTCACCGCGGCCGCGATCGAGATCAACGGGCGCGGTGACCTCGCCTACATCCGGGGGACGTTCCAGGCGGAATTCGCGAGCGGCCAGACTGACCACGGGAAGTTCCTGGAGGTCCGGCGGCGGGAGAAAGATGGGCGGTGGCTCATCGTCGCCGACATTTTCAATTCGGACCTGCCGCCCCCGACGACCCCACCGCACCGCTAGCCTCGGGACAAACGGCCCCGGGACACCGAAGTATCCCGGGGCCTGATCCCGCATAGCGGCGGTCGGACTCGAACCGACGACCCGCGGATTATGATTCCGCTGCTCTGACCAGCTGAGCTACGCCGCCATCACCTGCGCCAAGAAACTAGCAAGGGCACTAGTTAACGCCAACCCTCCCCTGCACCGACGCAAGCAGCTTTGCCGAGTCGTAGCCGACGCCATCCTTGAACACGATCGTGGGACTGCGAATCACGGACGGGTCCGCCGTCAGGTCGCCGTGCAGCACCACCAGGTCGGCCCGCTTGCCCGTCTCGACGCTGCCGAGCGCTTGCTGGACGCCGAGGATCTTCGCGCCGTTCAGGGTCATGATCTGCACCGCCTGCGGCGGGGTGAACCCCGCCTCGATGAAGAGCTCGTAGTTGCGCTGGTCGCCGAAGCCGGCCAGCGCGCCGCCGATGCCGGTGGGATCGACCCCCGCGGCCATGAGGCCGCCCGCGGCGACGAAAGCGCGTTCGAACGCCATCGCGTTCTTGAACGCCTGCAGCGACACCCACCCGGTGCCGCTCGAGTCGATCTGCTGGCGCTGCTTCAGGTAGCTGTCGCGCACTCCCGGATCCATCGCCTGCAGCGTGCGGTCGTCTTTCGTCGGACGATTCGCGACGAACGGCTCGTACACGGCGAGCGTGGACGTCATGGGCACGTGGTGGTCGACGAGCGAGCGGATCGTGGCCTGCCCCGCATCACCCTTGGGATCGGCGCCGCTGATCTGCGTCATCAGATTGACCGGGCACAGGTCCGCCTGCTTCCCGGTCGTGAAGTCGGACGCGGTCAACATGCCGTGCTCGAGATTGTCGATGCCGAGCGCCACCGCTTCCTGGAAGCTCACCGAGCACAGATGCCCCGTGACCTTGATGCCCTTCTTGTGCGCCTCCTGAATCGCGGCGCCCAGCTCCGCGCGCCGGATGTCGGTGTACGCCTTGATCCACGTCGCGCCTTCGGACGCCCAATAGTCCACGAAGCGGCGCGCCGCCTCCGGGGAATTCAGAATCGCCATCGAGCCGCCGCCGTTCTCACCGGTGATGTACGGCGCCGTGAGGTGGATGCGCGGACCGGGCGCGAACCCGTGATCGATCGCGTCTTTCAGATTGATTTCGGCATACGGCGAACGGCTGCCGGTGGTACGAATCGTCGTGACGCCCGAGCCGAGGTACAGGCGCGGCCCGGTGTATCCCATCTGCACCGCGCGGCCACCGGCCGCCGTATAAAAGAGATGGTCGTGCATCCCGATGATGCCGGGGATCACGGTCGAGCCGCTCATGTCCATCACGCGCGCGCCTGCGGGAATCGGCACCGACGCCGCTGGGCCCACTGCCGAGATCCGGCCGGCGCGAATCACGACCGTCTGATCGGACTTGGGAGCGGCGCCCGTTCCATCGACGAGCAGCACGTGGGTCAGCGCCAGCAGCGACGTATCGACCGTGACGTATTCGCGGACCGCCGCCGCCAGCGAATCGGGACGTTGCGTGGTGAGCGCAAGCAACAGAGTCAGCGCGTACATGAAGGATCCTCGCTAATCGACGGTGAAATGCATCATCATCCCGGCCGCGAGATGCTCGGCGATGTGGCAATGCAGCATCCAGTCGCCAGGGTTCTGGGTGTCGAGCAGAATATCCACCACCGCACCGGCCGGCACCAGCACGGTGTCCTTCCACGCCAGATCGCCGTTCGGCACGCCGTTCACCGCCAGGACGAGAAACCGTTGGCCGTGCAGGTGAATCGGATGCTGCATGCCGTGGAACGCACGCCGTTCGTTGACGAGGCGAATCTTCGCCGGCTCACCCCGCCGGAAGTGCCACGCAATGTCCATGTTCTCGCGGCCGCTCGCCGGGTCCTTCAGCACCCAGCGCACCTGCCGTCCCGTCGCCGCCCAATTCATCATCGGCATCGTGCCGCCCCACTCGACCGGCGCGAAGTAGATCGAGTCGAGTTGCATCAGGCGCTCGGTGATGTACGGGAGGCCCTCCGTGCGCAGCGTCAGGACCAGCGTCTGATCGGGTGGACGATTCAGGTATGCAGAGGCGGCGGCGAAGGGCGGCGAATGGCGGCGTAGGGCGGCAAACGCACGGCTCAGGTCGCGATGGACGCGCTGCGGAGCGACCGCCACGTTGCCGAGCGTATCAACCATCGAGAAGAACCGTCCAAATAGATGATCGAGTCCGATGACCTTATTGACCAGCGCGACGTTCCCGGGTTTGTCGAAGCGCACGTCTACGACGTAGCGCTCCGCGGGCGCAATCACCACGCTCTCGATCCACGCCTCATGCGCGAATGGCCCGGCGTCGGTCGCGACGAGCTTCATGCGCGCGCCAGGAAATGAGAGGTTGAGCGTGCGCGTGTTCGACACGTTCGTGAAGTAAAAGCGCACAACCTCACCGCGGCGCACCGCGAGCCGGTACCCTGGCGCACCGTTCACGAGAAACACGTTGCCAAACCGCCCCATCAGCGCGTGGGTCGGTGATTCTTGTCCAAACGGAATGAGCCCCCCGCCCGGATCCCCGACCAGCAGGTCCTGCACCATCAGGAACTGCTCGCGATTGGCGCGTACGCGCGCGCCGCGCTCCCGCACGACAATGTTGCCATACAGGCCGAGCGCTTGCTGAATGTCTTCGCGAATATGCGGATGGTACCAATAGATCCCCGCGTCCGGAAACCGCAGCGTGTACGTGAACGCGTCGCTGACCCCATCCACCCCGTCGAACGCGTTCTCCAGCCGTATCCCATGCCAATGAATGCTCGTCGAATCCGGCAGGTGATTTGTGAACCGCACCATGATCTCTGACCCTTGAGTGACTTCAATCAACGGTCCGGGATACTGCCCGTTGTAGCTGTACATCGTGAAGGTGTGGCCGGCGATCGTGCGGCGAACGAGCTCGGCATCGAGATCGACGATGTCGCCGTCTTTGAGACGAAGGACCTCATTCGAATCTGCGTTGGGCAGGAGCTCATTCGTGGTGGGCAGAAAGGGAGTCACGTCGGGTCGCAGCGCCATCTCGGCGGGCAGCATCGTCAGACCCGCGGGCACCGGTGGCATCGGCCAGGCAGTCGAATCGTCGTGGTGGTGCTCCATCGCTTCGGGCATGCTCATGCCACCGACGGAGAACTCCAGCACGTCCGGCGGGAACGGCCGTGTGCTCGGCGACTGGCCGCGCAGAATCATGCGGCCGCGCGGAGCGCTGACCGAGGTGCTGCGCTCGGTGGAAATGAGAATGAGGAACTTGTCGAGATCGATCGACCGCAGCGTCGTGCGGCCGTTCCGCACCGGGCCGAGCTTGATCAGCGTGTCCATCTGCGGTGAGACGGCCCACGCGATGTAGACGACATCCGTACGTCGTGCGTCGTGCGTGGTGCGTGGGAGACCGCTGAGAAATGCGATCGGGATGAATCGCGAATGTCCGTCCGCGGTGACGGCTACGGTGAACGGACCGGGCGGACTCGCGAGCTCGACGCGTCCCGAGACGCCCGCGACGCCCGGCGCGGGGACGAGCTCGAGACAGTACAGATCGTGACTGGGGCCGAGCGGTGTGGGAGGATCACACGGCCGTCCCTGCGCGCGAAGCGCCGCAGGGACGGCCAGTGACACCAGCAGGACTAGAGCTTTGCCTTCCAACCTTTCACGCGCGGGTAGAAGCGCAGGATCTCGTTCAGAGATTGCGATCTGCGCGCGCTCGCTTGACCGATGGGCGCCGAGACCAGCGTGTACTGGCCGGTGTCGCCCACGGTCGCAGTCCCCACGCGCAGCTGGTAGAGACCGTCGGCCGGAACGGTGTAGGTGACGTACGCGTCGGCATTCCCGACCGAGCTGTCGTCGTTCGCCGTCACGGAATCGAACGTCGACGTCGTGAAGTTGGCGAAGTACAGCTTGAGCAGCGGGTTCATCGCCGGCGAGCGTTCGATGAAATTCAAGACCGCGCCGCCCTTGGCGAACAGGAAGATGCGGTCGAGATGCGCGCCGTTGAGGGTGCAGTCGGTCGTGCGCACGGTGTCGGTGATCGTCACGGGACCGGAGATCCACGCGTCCTGGCAATTGACGAGCGACGTCGCCCGCGGCTCGACCCACAGCTTGTAGGCGCCGACGGTGTCCTGGTCGAACGAGTTGGCACCGATGATGTAGCTGCCACCCTGCCCCAGGATGATGTCGAGCTGCGAGTTCTGAATGACGCCCGCCTGAATGTCGTCATCCGAGCCGAGCACGTTGCCCGTCGCGTTGGAATAGAGATCCACGTACGCGTCGAACGCCGTGGAGGTCATGTTGATGCGGATGCTGTTCTGGCCCGACGGCAAATCGAACGCGTAGAAGTCGTAGAAGTAGCCGCTGATCTTGCAGTCGGTCCGCGCGAGCGCCCCGGAAATCGTGTCGCCGACGACGTAGTTGGTCGCGAACCCGCAGGGATCGAGCGCCTTCAAGTGAAACACGATCGGCGCCACGCCGTTGACGGCGGCACTCGCGGTGAACGCACCCACCACGCTACCGACGTGGACCGACGCGACGACCGCTCCCGCCGTGTCCGACGTCTGCGTCGCCGGCGTGATGATCGCGGCGGTGGCGGGAGCCAGCGTCCACGTGACCCTCGCGCCCTTCAGGGGAAAGCCGTCGGAGTTCAGGACCGTGAAACCGATGTTGATGGTTCCACCGGTGAACATGGAATCGCTTTCACCGAAGATGCCCGTGATAGAGCCGGCCGTTGGCCCTGTGGAGTCGCCACCACACGCGGCAGCGGCACCCAGAGCGACGGTGAGAGCGACGACAGGTACGAACCGACCCAGCAGCTTCATAGTGGCTCCTCTATTTGGGCACGACGCGGTAGAGTACCTCGCCGTCTCGGATCATCCCGAATTGCTCGCGTGCCACGCGCTCCTGCACCGCGGGATTCGTCTCCAGGTCGTGCGCCAGCTTGGCCAGCGAGTCGATTTCGACATGCAACACCGCGACCTTCGCCCGCTCCTCGGCGAGCTGCCGCCGGATCGTGATCCAGTCGGCGGTGCCGTATTCCCCGCCCCAGACGGCGAGCGCCAGCAGCCCCACACCGCCGGCGATGCCGGCCAGGCGCGTGCGCGTCACAAGCCGTACAGGTGGCGGCCAGGGTAATGCGCCACGTCGCCAAGCTCTTCGGCGATGCGGAGCAGCTGGTTGTACTTCGCGACACGCTCCGTGCGCGAGGCGCTGCCGGTCTTGATCTGGCCCACCCCGGTGGCGACCGCGAGATCCGCGATGAACGTGTCTTCGGTTTCGCCGGAGCGGTGCGAGATCACGGAGCCGTAGCCGTTGCCGCGCGCCAGGTCGATGCACTGCAGCGTCTCGGTCAGGGTGCCGATCTGGTTCACCTTGATCAGAATGGCGTTCGCCACGCCTTCCTCGATGCCCCGCGCCAACCGCTCGACGTTGGTACAAAAGAGATCATCGCCTACAAGCTGCACACGTTCCTGTAACGATTCTGTGAGCTTTGCCCATCCCGTCCAGTCATCCTCCGCCAGGCCGTCCTCAATGGAGACGATCGGATAGCGATCGATCCATCCTTTGTAGAGCGCGATCATCTCTTCGGCGCTCTTGGTGCCGCCCTTGCTCTTCTTGAAGGTGTAGGCGCCGTCTTCGTACAGCTCCGAGGCCGCCACGTCGAGCGCGATGGCGATGTCCTTCCCCGCCTCGAAGCCGGCGGCATCGATCGCGGCCATGATCGCCTCGAGCGCCGCTTCGTCGTTCGGCAGGTCGGGCGCAAAGCCTCCTTCGTCGCCCACCGCCGTCGAGAGCCCCCGCTTGGCCAGCACCTTCTTCAGGGCATGAAACACCTCGACGCCCATGCGCAAGCCTTCGGGAAACGATTCGGCGCCGATCGGGACAACCATGAACTCCTGGGAGTCGACGGTGTTCGCCGCGTGGGCGCCGCCGTTCAGGATGTTCATCATCGGCACGGGCAGCACGTGGGCAACCGGCCCGCCGAGGTAGCGGTAGAGCGCCAGCCCGGCATCCTGGGCGGCCGCGCGGGCGACCGCCAGCGACACCGAGAGAATGGCGTTCGCGCCGAGGTGACTTTTGTTGGGGGTGCCATCGAGATCGAGCATGGCGTAGTCGATCGCGATCTGATCCTCGGCCGACAGGCCTTCGAGCCGCGGCCCGATCACCTCGTTCACGTTCTTGACCGCCTCGAGCACGCCTTTGCCGCCGAAGCGCTTGGTGTCGCCGTCGCGTAGCTCGACGGCTTCGTGCTCGCCGGTCGACGCGCCGCTCGGCACGGCCGCGGTGCCACTCGCGCCGCTCGCCAGCGTGACATCGGTCTCGACGGTGGGGTTGCCCCGGGAATCCAGAATCTCGCGTGCGTGTACCGCGATGACGGTGCTCATCGTGGAACGAACCCTACCGTGCCTTCGACTGAAGAGCAACCATCGCCGCGCGAACCTGTTCGCGCAGGCGGTCGCGATCGGCAGGACGGAGGCCGCGCGTGGGTATGGGTGGTGCGACGAGCAGTTGGATGGGACGCGAACGCAGCCGCCAGGCGCCCTTGGGGAGGATCTCGAAGGTGTGGTGCACGTACACCGGCACGATCGGGACCTGGGCGGCGATCGCGAGCCCAAACGGCGCGTTCTTGAACGGCAACAACTCACCGGTGCGGCTGCGGGTTCCCTCCGGGAAGACCACAATGTTCGAAATCCCCGCGCGAATCGTGCGCGCGGCTTCATCGTAGGCCTCGAACGCTTTCTTGCGCGCCTCGCGATGGATCGGAATGTGTCCGGCGGCGAGCATCGCGCCGCCCAGCAGCGGAATCCGGAACAGCTCGCGCTTGGCGACGAACCGGATCGAGCCGGGGAGCGTGGCGAACAGGGTCCAGATGTCGAACATCGACGAGTGATTGGACGCGTAGATGACCGGCTGATCGCGGGGGATGGACTCGAGACCTTGCGCGATGACGGGAGTGCCGGCCGCGCGCAGGACGTCGCGCGCCCAGTCGGTTCCCGCCCAGTCGTACACGCCGCCGCGGCGGTTCTTGACGCGGAACACCCCGGCCACGAAGGCTCCGGATGCGTGAATGACTGCGGAAACAGCGAGAACTACATAGTACCAGAGGGTGCGGATCACGCGAAGTGATCGTATCCCGCGGGCAGGTCCACCGGTGTGCTGTGGTTGAGCAGTCGCACGCCGCCGCGCCGTCCGCCGGCACCGCGCAGGCAGGTGCCGATGCGGGTCAACTGCAAGCCGGTCTGGGCGCGGAATGCGGAGACGCTGGTATCACCGAACGTCGGCGGCATGGTGCAGAGTAGCTCGAACTCCTCTCCGCTGGCGACCGCGGCCATCGCACCCACGCCCTCCCAGCACGGGATGTGCTCGAGGTTGATCTCGATGCCGACCTCGGACGCGGCGGCGAGATGCTGTGCGTCCGCCGTGAGACCATCGGAGATATCGATCATCGCACTGGCGCCGTGATTCGCCAGCCAGAGGCCGGCCTCGATGCGCGGCTCCGGGCACACGTACCGATTCCGCAGCGCGGCCGGCATGCTCTTCCCGGCGCCAAAGTGCTCGAGGGCGAGCGCCGCGCCTCCCAGATATCCGGTGACCCAGAGCCCATCGCCTTCCCGCGCCCCGGAGCGACGCACCGGCCGATCCGCGACGCCGATGACACACACGTCCACCAGGTAGCGGTCGGAGCGGGCCAAATCGCCGCCCAGCACCTTCGCGTCGACGTTCTTCACCATGCTCGCGACACCGGCCATGATCTCCGCGGCGGGGTCGGCGCCCTTCTTTCCGTCGATCGGCGGAATCCCCAACGAGGCCAGCACGCCGAGGGGTTTGGCGCCCTCCGCGGCCAGATCGGAGAGCGCCGCGCCGGCGGCGCGAAATCCGATCTCCTTGAAGTTGAGCCAGTCGGTCCGGAAGTGGACGTTCTCGAGCGAGGTGTCGATGCTGACAGCCAGGGTCGCCGTGCCGAACGGAATCAGCGCGCAGTCATCCCCGAGTTCCGACACGTCGCCCGCGACCTCTGCAATCTGCGCGAGGATCCCACGAACGCGGTCGAATTCCTTGCCTGGGCCGAGGTTCATCGTATTGCCATGTATTACAACACGTCAGGGGCTTCAAGTTCCGCGAGAACGGGAGGTCGTGCAGGGAGGACCTCCCGCCAGGCCCTCCACACCTCGGGGAGGGCGGCAAGCACGTCGGCGGGGCGCAGGCTGCGCGCGGTCCACTGCCGTGCCCCCTGCTCCGCGGCGCGACCGAGCGCATGCGCGCCAAGCGCAGCCGCCTCCGCAGGCGCCGTGCCGCGCGCCAGGAAGGCCCCGATGAATCCCGCCAGCAGGTCACCGCTGCCGCCCGTCGCGAGTCCAGGATTCCCGCTGGCGACGACCTGCGCGGGGCCCCGCAGATCCGCGATGACGGTCGGAACCCCCTTCAACAAGACCGTGCATTTGAGCTTCGCGGCCGCGCGGCCGGCGGCAGACCAGCGATCGTTGGCGGCCTCGTCTGCGAGTGCGTCGCCGACGAGGGCACGAAACTCTCCAAGATGTGGGGTCAAAACCAGGTGTCTGGTGCCTGGTGTCAGGGTGGCTTCCGAGAGCAAATGGAGCGCGTCCGCGTCGACGACGGTTGGGATCGTACGACGCGACAGCGCGGCGGCGACAAAACTCGCGCGTGCCGAGCGCGGCTCGCGGCCGAGACCCGGACCGATGACCAGCGCATCCGCCCACTCGACCGCTTCTCGGGCGGCGGGCTCGAGCGTTTCCCCGAGTGCCGATTCCACCGTCAACAAATCAGGGAGACTGGCCTGGGCCGCCGCGATCGTTTGGCGTGCCGCCACCAGCTTGACGAGCCCAGCGCCGGCGGCAAGCGCGGCGCGGGCGGCATGGAGCGCCGCGCCGCTCATCCCGTCCGCGCCGCCAACCACACACACGCGGCCGCGATCGCCCTTGTGCATTTGCGGCGCGAGCCGCGGGAGCCGGCCGGCCGCCCACCGGTCGGTGACGAGCACCGGCCACACCGCGTCGGCGGGCGGGAATCCGATGTCCACGACGACGATCTTGCCGCACCATTCGCGCGCCAGCAGGTGACCGCGCCGCGGCCCTCCGAAGGTGACGGTGAGGCGGGCGTGAACGGGACCGTGCGCTTCACCGCTCGTGAGATCGAGCCCCGTCGGTCCGTCGACGGCGAGGATGGGCGCCCCGTAGGCGCTCAGCCGCTCCGCGAGCGCCAGCACCTCTCCCTTGGCAGGACCTGCCGCGCCGGTGCCGAGCAGCGCATCCACCGCGACGGCGGCCTGCGGCCAGGCTTCTTCGCGCCCCAGCTCTCGCACGCCATCCACGCGCGCGAGCGCGCGATTATCGATCGCGTCGTCGGTTTTCGGATCGACGGCCGCGACCCAAACGGGAATCCCGGTGGCGTGGAGCGCGCGGGCGATCACCCAGCCGTCCCCGCCGTTATTCCCGGCGCCCGCGGCGACCAGGACACCGCCGGTCGTTGCCTCGGGCAGCTCGGTGACGAGCACCTGCACCGTGGCTCGGCCCGCCGTCTCCATCAGCACGCGGCTCGGCACGCGATACTGGGTGCGCGCCGCCGCATCCCACGCCGCTGCTTCGCTCGCCGCCAGAACCGGAATCGGATTCACGGAATCACCACCCCCGCGTACCCTACCACGCGCGCGTTATCGCCCGAGACCCAGCCGGAGTGGCGGTAGTCTACCACGTCGGCCCGGGCCCCGCCCAGCGCTTTCGCCGCGGCCAGCACCACGGCCGCCGGCCCGCGGCCGCACATCGAGATGCGCTCGCGCTTGCAGCGGGCGAGCAGCTCCTCGCCATCGAGCGCCTCCACGGCATCGAGCGCACGCGCGTCTTTGTTCTCGGAGACGCCCGAGGGTTCGTAGTGGTTGAGGTCGCTCGAGGCGAGCAGCAACACCGGCTCGCGTGTCGCCGTGACGAGGCGGGCGAGCATCTCGCCGAGCGCGCGCGCTGCCTCCCAGGCGTCCCAGGCGATCACGAGTGGCACGATGCGCACGTCGGCACGCAGCATTTGCAGAAATGGGAGCTCGACTTCAACGGCATGCTCGGCCCGATGAGCGTCATGGTCCACTCCCACGACACCGCGGGAGACTTCGAGGAGCGCCGCCGCCATTTCCGCATCGACCGGGACGTCGCCCAGCGGCGTGCGAAAGGCCCCGGCCTCCCACAGCGACACGCCACCCTCGGCGTCGGAAATGCCGGTGTGATTGGGCGCGAGGATGATGACCAAGCCGGGGATTGTGACGCGAGCGAAGACTTTCGCGGCGGTGCGTCCGGAATAGATGTAGCCGGCGTGTGGAACGATGATGGCCCGGACCGGGGCTGGGTTCGCGCGAGCGTCGGCGAGCATGGTAGCGACGGTCGCCCGCAGCTCGACGGGATCGGAAGGATAAAAGCGCCCGCTGACGGCGGGCGGCCGGACGCCGGGCGTCACCCCGAAGAGGAGACTCCCGGCCAACGATAGCCCGCCCCCGCCTTGAAAACCTCGGCGAACTCGTAGACGCGCTCGAAGTCTTCGATGCGATCGGCCGGCTGGCGCGCGAGCAATCCCACGTCGATCAGCATGAACACGATCTGCCCGAAATCGTCGGTGGTCAGGATGCCCCAGTGCGTCAGCACCGCCGACGCGAGCATCCCGAACTGCTCGAGCGCAAGATCGCGGCAGGCCCAGGCCAGCTCGACGCCGCTCAAATGGCGCCGCGCGGGCAGGCGCGTCTGCGCGAACTCGAGCGCCGCGAGCACGAACACATACGCGCGCTCGTTGTACTTGCCGTCGCGGCGCCGGATCTCGGCGAGTGCCGCTTCGAGCGTGGCGACGTCGCTCATCGCCGGACCTCGCCCGGAGCCAGCGGTGCGGCTGGTCCCGGCGGGGTCGTCACCACGCGAATGCCGCCCGAGCGGCGCTCGCTCTTGCGGTCTTCGACGGGCGCCTCGAGCAGCGCCAATTCGAGCACATCGTCAATCGTTTCCACGAGCTGGATATTGAGCAACTTCTGCACCTCTTCAGGCAAGTCAATAAGGTCGTTCTTGTTGCGTTCGGGAACGAGCACCGATTTCACCCCGGCTCGCGCCGCCGCCGTCAGCTTTTCCTTGAGCCCGCCGATCGGCAGCACCCTGCCCCGCAGCGTCAGCTCGCCCGTCATGGCGACTTCGTGCCGCGCTGGCCGGCGGCACAACAGCGACGCGAGCGCCGCGGCGATCGTGATGCCGGCCGAGGGTCCGTCTTTCGGCACGCCGCCCGCCGGCACGTGCAGGTGCACGTCCGACTGCGTGAAGACGTCGAGCGGGATCCCCAACGCGCTCGCGCGGGCGCGGAGCAGGCTCCACGCGGCCTGCGCCGATTCTTTCATCACGTCGCCGAGCTGGCCGGTCAGGGTGATCTGGCCCTTGCCGGGCATGCGGATCGCTTCGATGAACATGATGTCGCCGCCGGTCGGCGTCCATGCGAGCCCGGTCGCGACACCAATCTCGGGGGCGCGGCCCGCCACTTCACTCTGCACCTTCGGCTGTCCCGCGTACTTCTCGAGATTCTTCGAGGAGATTCTCACGCTTGTCGACTTCCCCTCGACCACCTCGAGTGCGGCCTTGCGGAGCACGCCCTGGATCTCGCGCTCCAGCTGGCGGACGCCCGCTTCTCTGGTGTACTCGGCGATCAGGCGGTCGAGCGCGGCGTCGGCGACATGGGCGCGCTCGGCTTCCTTGCCCTTCCCCAGTCCCGTCTCCTTGAGCTGGCGCGGCATGAGATAGCGCTTGGCGATCTGGAGCTTCTCGGACGGCGTGTAGCCGACGAGGGTGAGCTGCTCCATGCGGTCGAGCAGCGGATCGGGAATCGGCATGGTGCTGTTCGCGGTCGCGATGAACATCACGCCGGACAGATCGAACGGCACCTCGAGGTAGTGATCGACAAAGGTCGAGTTCTGCGCGGGATCGAGCACCTCGAGCAACGCCGCGGTGGGATCGCCGCGCACGTCGGCACCCATTTTGTCCACCTCGTCCAGCATCAACACCGGTGTCCGCGTCTCGCAGCGCTGCAGCGCGTGAATGATGCGTCCGGGGATGGCACCGACATACGTGCGGCGGTGACCGCGGATCTCGGCCTCGTCGCGCACTCCGCCGAGCGAGACGCGCGTGAACTTGCGTCCCAGTGCCTCGGCGATGCTCTGCCCGAGCGACGTTTTACCGACGCCCGGCGGTCCCACGAAGCAGAGGATCGAGCCCTTCGCGTCGGGATTCAGCGTCCGCACCGCGAGATACTCGAGGATGCGTTCCTTGATGGTCTTGAGATCGTAATGGTCGCGATCGAGGATCTCGCGCGCCGCCTTGAGCTCGAGCCGATCCTGCGTGACGCGGCTCCAGGGCAGCGCGGCAAACACGTCGAGATAGGTGCGCGCGACCTGATACTCGGCCGACTGCGGCGACATCTGGCGCAGGCGTTTGAGCTCGCGGTCGGCCACTTTTTTCCCTTCCGCCGAGAGCTTGGCCTCGTCGAGCCGCCTGCCGAGCTCTTCGAGCTCGTCGTCGCCCTCGCCTTCCCCGAGCTCCTGGCGGATCACCTGCAGCTGCTCGCGCAGCACGTATTCGCGCTGATTCTGGTCGAGGCGCGTTTTCACTTTTTCCTGAATCTGGGTCCCGACCTCCAGCACCTGCAGCTCCTGCACCATGAATTCGCCGAGCCGTTCCAGCCGGCGCGTGACGTCGTCGATCGCGAGCAGCTCGGCTTTGGCCGGGAGGGCGAGATCCAGGTTCGCCGCGATGAAGTCGGCCAGCTTCCCAGCTTCGTTGATGCCGGCGAGCACTTCGTGCAGCTCGGCGCCGAGATAGGGGGCGATGTCGATGACGCGCGAGAACTGCGCGATGACCGTGCGCTTCAGCGCTTCGGTGCGTGCGTCCTCGAGCAGGTTTTCGATCAGCGGCTCCGTGTCCGCCATCAGCCACTTCTCGCCCTGCGCCACGTTGCCCAGCCGCGCGCGCTCCAGCCCCTGCACCATCACCCGCACCGAGCCGTCGCCGAGTTTGAGCATCCGGACGATCGTGCCGAGGGTGCCGACGTCGTAGAGCTGGTGCGGGAGGGTGTTCATCACCGCGCCCTCGGGCGGCTCCATCCCGCCCATCGACTTCACGACGCCGAGCAGCAGGCGCTTTTCGCCCTGGATGATCTCGTCGATCAGCTGAACGGCTTTGGGATCAGTGAGGGCCAGCGGGATGACGACGTGGGGATAAACAACGAGCTGGCCCAGAGGAAGGACCGGCAGGCGCTCCATTAGGTCACCCGCACCGATTGTGCGCCCGAGGAGCGCGGCGGTTGCTTGGCCAGCCGGATCTCGAGGAAGCCGTGCTCGTAGGTGGCCTTGATCGACGCCGGATCGACGACGACCGGCAGCCGGAAGCGCCGCTCGAACGGCCCGATCTGCACTTCCATCGAGTGATAGTGGCGCTTGCCCTGCTGCCGCGTGGTGCGCTCGCCCGCAATCTTCAGGATCCCTTCGTCCAGCTCGACGCGGAAGTCCCCCGCCTGCATCCCGGCGATGTCCATGTGGACGATCAGCTCGCCGTCGGTCTCATAGACGTCGGTGCGCGGCTTCCATTTGGGGGATGCGACAAATCCGACCGGGCGGCCATGGGCGACTTCGTTGAAATAGACGTCCAGCTCGTCGGCGAGGTGCACCGTGAGAGAACCCGACCCGCGGGACGGTCGATTGGGGGGTGGTAGGTCGCTGTCACCCATGCGCGAGTAACATAACGCCCGGCGCAATGGCCCGCGTGGCCGGAAATCACGGTTCCAGCCCCGCCATTGCGCGGTGGGAAAGCGCGGGCTAGCCTCGCTCATGCCCACCCCCACCCCCGCTCCGAACCTGGAGGCCAACGCCCTGCGCCGCGTCGTCACGGCGGCCGCTGTCGGTAACATCATCGAATGGTACGACTTTTACGTCTTCGGCAGTCTGGCGACGATTCTGTCGGTCAAGTTCTTCGACCCGACTCATCCCGCCGCCGCCCTGGTGCGCTGGGTGGCAATCTTCGCGGTCGGCTTCTTCGTCCGCCCGCTGGGCGCGCTCATCCTGGGCCGCGTCGGCGACATCGTCGGCCGGAAATACACGTTCCTCATTACCCTCAGCGGGATCGGGATCTCGACGGCGTTGATCGGGGTGGTCCCGACCTATGCGAAAATCGGTCTCCTGGCCCCGATCATCCTGCTGCTGCTCCGGCTCGTGCAGGGGCTCTGCCTGGGCGGGGAGTACGGCGGCGCCATCACGTTCGTCGCCGAGCACGTCCCCGACGAAAAGCGCGGCGCCTACACGGGGTGGCTGCAGACCTCGCCGACGCTCGGCATCGTGCTCTCGCTCGGCGTGATCATCGGGACGCGCACGATCCTCGGGACCGAGGCATTCAACGCCTGGGGCTGGCGGATTCCGTTCCTGGTGTCGCTGCTGCTCGTCGTGGTAGCCATCTACATCCGGCTGCGGCTCCAGGAAACGCCGATTTTCCAGGAGATCAAAGCCAGGGGACAGACGGCCACGCATCCCTGGAAGGAAGCGTTCACCGGCCAGAATCTCCGCTACGTGTTGATCGCCACGATCGTGGTGCTGGGCGAGGGGTGCGTCTGGTACTCGAGCCAATTCTGGGCGATCTACTTTCTGCAGACGGTGAGCAAGATGGACGTGCTCAATTCCAGCGTTATCGTCGGCGTGGGACTCTTGATCGCGACGCCGACCCTGGTGCTGTTCGGCTGGCTGTCCGATCGGGTCGGCCGCAAACCGATCATTCTTGCGGGATTCCTGCTCGCCGCCACGACCTACTATCCGCTGTACGCGATCCTCGGCAACGTCACCCAGCCCGGCGCAATCAGCTATCCGCTCGCCATCCTCATCGTCGCGGTCCTCGTCTCTTACGTCGGTATGGTGTATGGACCGATCGCGGCGTTCCTCGCCGAGTACTTCCCCAGCCGCATCCGTTACACGTCGGTGTCGGTGCCATATCACATCGGCAATGGCTGGGGCGGCGGCGCGGTCCCGCTCATCACCACGGCGGTCTGGACCGCCACGCAGAGCCTCGGCCTCACGCTCGCGTATTCCATCGCGGTGCCGGCGGTGGCGCTGCTGCTTTCGCTGCGGCTGATGCCGGAGACCCGGCATATGAAGATTTGGGGCGGGGGCCTTTCTACTGTATAGCTGGACGGGTACGATGGCCAAGGGCGTTATGCCTTGCCTGTCTTCTGCGCCCATTCCTGGCGGCGCTGTTCCACGCTGCGCACGAAGTCCTGGCGGTGCTTGTTGAACGTCGCGGCGAGCTGATCGCTGTAGCCGTAAATCGCCCACGGGGCGCGCTGCTGCACAAAGGTGAGCAGCTCGTTCACCTTCTTTTCCTTGCCGGGAATGGTGGCGGTGCCGCCATAGCAGGCGACGATCGCTTCGTATGTCTTGCCCGTCGGAATGAAGTTGATGCTGTGCCGGGTGATCTTTTTGTAGCCCCACAGCACGTCGTGAAACCGCAAGACATTGAACGTGAAAAAGGTCGAGCGCACGAGAAACTTGTTCCCCATGCGCCACCCCGCCTTGCCCCGCATGAGCGAATTTTCGTAGTCGTGCTCGGCCTCGAGCGCGATGCCCATCGGATCGCCCCCCCACTGCGCGACGCGCTTCCAGAGCGGATGCCGCTCGGGATTACGCCATGCGCGCCACGCCGGGAGCGTTTGCCAGACGAAGAGCAAGAGAAAGACGATGCCGATGCCGATCACCACGAAGCCGGGACGGCGGAACGAATCGCTGTCCAGATAGAACGGATAGAACATGGGCCGGAGTGAGCGCATCTCCTTGCTAGCGAAGAGCTGTGGGTCCAGGTCGGTCGGCCACGGCGCGAGCTTCCCCTCGGCGACCGAGGGTTGATCGGCGCCGGTCTTCACGACCAGGTACCGCTTGCCGAGCACGAAGGCGGTGTAGGCCCCCGACTCTTCTCGGCTCGTCTCGACCCCACTTTGCGTGTGGATGGTGTATTGCCGGATCCCGGTGTCGATGACGCGATCAGCGGAAATCCGCGCATAGTAGCGCGGCGTGCTCGTCACATCGCCGATCGAATCGAGATCCGCCCGCGCGAGCGGGTAGGGCCCGCTGAGAAAGTTCGCGATGTAGCGGCGGTCGCTGGTCGCGACCACCACGAAGCCGACGAGGGCGAGAGTCCACACGACCACACGGCGCAGCGACGTCGCGCGAATGCGTCCGGCGATCCAGCCGTCCATCGAGTCCTCTCTGGCGAGGCGTGGGCACACTATAGCGAACGCGTTCCGGCCAAGCTACCATAGCGTTATGCGATACTTCCCGTACATCTCCGTGACGGCCCTCACGGTCGTGGCAGCGGTGTCGTGTGAAAAGCCGGCGCCGCAGCCCCCCGCGGGCGCGCCGGACATCCACAACCCGGCCGATCCGGGCTTCGCCCAGCAGGCACCCGACAGCTTCCGGGTGCGCTTCTCCACGACCAAAGGCGACTTTGTCATCGCCGTGCATCGCGCCTGGGCGCCGCACGGGGTCGACCGCTTTTACAACCTGGTGCGCGCCGGGTTCTACGACGGTGTGCGCTTCTTCCGCGTCATTCCCGGCTTCATGGCGCAGTTCGGCATCCACGGCGACACGGGGGTGACGGCGGCGTGGCGCCCGCGCGTGATCCCCGACGATCCCGTGCGCCGGACCAATGGGCGCGGCATGGTGACCTACGCGACCGCGGGTCCGGGGACGCGCACGACGCAGATTTTCATCAATTTCGGCGACAACAACCGGCTGGACGCGAGTGGGTTCGCGCCGTTCGGGCAGGTGGTGGAAGGGATGGAGGTCGTCGACGCGCTGTACGGCGGCTACGGCGAGGGCGCGCCGAACGGGCGCGGCCCCGAGCAATACCGGCTGAACGTCGAGGGCGAAAAGTATCTCGCCCGGCAGTTCCCCAAGCTCGACAAGATTACAAAAGCTAGGGTCGAGTAAGCGCCCGCAGCCTGCCCTGCGCCTCGCCGTTCGTGGAATCGCGCCGAATCGCTTCGCGGAATGACGCGATCGCGGCGGTCGTGTCGCCCTTCAGCAAGTTGATGTTGGCGCGGAACGTCGCGAGGTTCGACGACGTCGGGAACTGCTCCTCGTTGAGCTTCAGGATCGCGAACGCCTCGGCGAATTTCCCGCCGCGCGCCAGGCGGAAGGCCGCGACGTCCAGCGTGGGCTCGCCGAAGTCGTAGGCCGCGCGGCCGTAGTAGCGGTCGCGCAGCGCACGATACGCCCGCGTCGCGGAGTCGGCACCCGACGTCTGGGCCGTCTCCTGAATCAGCTGTTCGAGCGACATCGGCCGGCTCACCCCGCGATGACAGGTCTGGCACGTCACCTCGACGTGGCTCATCATCTGCGCGTGCTCGGGGAGGGTGTCGAGCCGCCGGTTGATCTCCTCCACCATCCGCATCATCTGCCGCGCCGTGAGCTTGGTGCGCTTTTCGTCCTTGGCGAAGTCGAATTGTGCGAGGGGCTGGCCCTCCTGACCCACGTGGCAGAACTGGCACCGCACCCCGAGCCCGCCGGCGAAGTTGCGCATGATGCCGACGACCTGCATCACCGGCGTGTTCTTCGGAATGACTTTGACGTTGATGAGCGAGTCGGGGGGGAATTTCCCGGGCGCTTGCGCGGCGAGTGGGCCGGAAACGCACAGCCCGGCGAGCAGCAGGAGGTTTCTGTTCATAAGCTCAGTTTTACCGCGCTTCGAGTCAGCCCGCTATACCGCATCTGACTTCCCCATGGCATTCTGACGATTGGTTGAGTTGTGGTTGATGG
>WNGE01002305.1_pt1 | contig 23468 bp, 19 predicted proteins | sample 5400651 | NCBI WGS metagenome assembly WNGE01 (sample SAMN13153370, study PRJNA577476) | soil metagenome | isolation source: 60 cm soil or saprolite under grassland replicate 2 | place: USA:California | collected 2016-06-15
CTGACCTCAAAGTAGGTGAAGAGATTCAATATTAGAGCAAAGCCGTGCTGCACCGCACTTGGAGACGCCGGTGATTCCCAAATTCAGGTGAAACTGTGGGGACACGGGCGTCCTCGCCCGTGCATTACGGTGCAGGATCTGGGCTCACAGCGTGTGCAAATACATCAGCAGATCGTCAATTTGCTGCGGCGTAAGCTCCTGGCTATAACCCGGCATCTTGTCCCTACCGAAGCGAATAAGGTCACCAGCCCGTTGATCATTTGCAGGCATTCCGCTCACCGAGAAATACTCCCTATGAAAAACACCCTGTAGGCTAGGCCCTTTTCGTTTGCGAGACGAGTAAGGCTCGTGGCAGCGGTCGCAATATTGGTCGTAGATGTGCCGCCCCGAGGCCTGTTGCGGGTTTAGGCCGAGTTCGGCGTCACTTTTTCGACGTTCGACATCGCAGCCGGAGGTGCCTAGTAGTACCGCTGTCAGTAGAAAACACGAGAACGAGCGCGCTAGGGCGATCACTTCTTGCCGTCGTTTACGGCAGCCTCAACAATGCCATCAATCACATCGTTGATGCGCTTTCCGGTCACGCTGAGATTATTGGTGAGAATCGAAAAGGCAAGCTGCTGGCCCTTGGCGGTGACCGCGTAACCCGAGAGCGTCTTCACTCCGCCCAGCGAGCCGGTCTTGGCATAGACGTGTGCTTGAGCATCTAGGTCTTTGAATCGCTCCGCCAGTGAGCCATCCACTCCGGCGGTCGGGAGAGAATCGTGAAACTGCTCCCCCCAAGATTGTCCTGAGGCATAGCGGAGAAGCTCGACCACGGCATGGGGCGTGACCAGATTCTCCCGGGAAAGCCCGGAGCCATCGAAAAATGCGTAGTCGTCGCTGGAGACGCCAGCGCCGTTGAGGAAACCGCGCAACACTTCCAGTCCCGCCTGCACTGTCCCACCTGTCCCCTTCTCACGGCCCATCAGCCGCAGCAATATTTCGGCGTGAAGATTTTGGCTCACCTTGTTAATAACGCGAATGTCTTGAGAAAGGGGTGCGGACTGATATTCAGCGAGCACCAGCGCGCCGGCCGGATAGGTGAGCGAATGCTCATCTCCGCCACGGCTGGCGATTACGGTGCTCGTAAACGTCGAAAGGCTGGCCAATTCCGTATGCCTCGTGCGCTGCTTGCCGTAGATCGCAACGCCGCGCACTGCCAGCAAGTGCCGGAACAAGTTAGCTGCGAACTCTGCCGGATCTTCGATGGCGAGGCCTTCGTTCGCCCCTGGATCATCGGCAGCTATGGTGCCCCATAGAGTAAGTTGTGTAGAACCCGGCTCGCGATTGATGTAAAGCTTGCGAGCTGTGCCGGCCGGCGCAGTCATCAAGCGGTTGTCAATCGTGTAGTAATCCGCAAACGGCGTCAGGCTGACAAAGGCCTTGTCGCCAGGATGCGCTCCGGGCAGAATATTCACGAAGATAACATTGTCGTTAATTGTCAGCGCGGATACGGGCGCGCCCTCGGCCCATACCAAATCATCCTGGCTCCAGCCTTCTCCGTAGCGCTCAAAGGCAAAGTAGGAGTCATCCGCCACTACGTCTCCGTCAATGTACTTCACCCCTTTTTGTGCCACTTCGTCGGCCAGTTGTTCGAGCACTTTTACAGGATCGGGATCGCGCTCAGTGCGGATGTTGTAGGGGAGCTGCCGGCCAGAGAGAGTAGGATCGCCCCGGCCAATCAGAACCACATCGCCGGAGAGACGACCGTACTTGTCGAGTGATCCATTGGTTTCGATCGTGGTACGGAACTTGTAGTCAGGGCCAATCAAAGCCAGGGCGGCCGCTGTAGTAAACAGTTTTGTGTTCGACGCCGGAGTGAAGAGCTTGTCGGAATTTAGGGAATAGAGAACTTTTCCATTCGTAACGGACGTGATTTCAATACCCCAAAAGCCGCGAGAGAGATCTGGCTGCGAAAGGATCGTCTCGATTTGTTTCTTCAACGAGACATGTGGCTTGCGCGCCGCTGCGTGCAGAGGCAACGCAAACACCATGCAGATCAGAATCCGGATGATCCTGCGTTGAAGCATTTTCAAAAGTGATTTTAGCACCGGCTCGTTTTCTCCGCGCTCTGCGGGGCGCCAACTCTAGTCGTTTAAAATCCCCACATGCGTCCCGTGTTCACCTGGAGTCTGGGCAACCGTTCGCTGGAACTAGGCAGACGCACTCTCGTCATGGGAATTGTGACCGTGACGCCGGATTCCTTCTCCGACGGTGGCGAACATTTTGCGCCGGATGTGGCAGTGGTTCACGCTCTCAAGCTGCTCGATGACGGTGCAGACATCGTTGACATCGGGGGCGAATCCACGCGTCCAGGGGCCAAGGTGGGAAAAGAAACTCCGGAGGTTTCCGCAGATGAAGAATTACGCCGCGTGCTGCCGGTCATCGTGGGAATAAAGCGTCAAAGGCCGGACGCAGTCGTCTCCGTGGATACATATAAAGCGACCGTGGCGGGCGCGGCGGTCGAAGCGGGAGCCGAAATCGTGAATGACGTTTCCGGCTTTCAATGGGACGCTCAGATTGCAACGAACGTAGCCGGTTTGGCATGCGGAGCAATTTTGATGCACGCCCGCGGACGCCCTGACGAATGGCCCGCTCTGCCGTCAGTGCCGGATATGGTTGTGCTCGTCAAGAGAGAACTCCGCGCACGCGCCGATGCAGCTGTTATGGCAGGAATCAAGCGTGATCGGATCGTGGTGGATCCGGGCTTTGGTTTTGGCAAGCGCTTTGAGGAGAACTATCCCCTGCTCCGGCGATTTCAGGAATTCCACGAATTGCGGTACCCACTCATGGCCGGTGTTTCGCGAAAATCGTTCATCGGACGAGCGCTGGCCCGCAACGGCCATGAGCCTGCCGCCAAAGATCGCTCGTTCGGAACGCTCGGTGCTGAGATCGCTCTCGCTCTAAAAGGCGCGCACATCATCCGCACCCACGACGTGCTCTCTTCGATCGAAGCATTGAAATTAGCCGACGTTGCGAGTGATTGAGTGCGTTCAGCGAACCCACGTTCATTTCAGATAAAATTCCCGTTCAACGCGTTGCGGCCTCGGAGGTCAAATGGTTTCACGTCTTGCGTCTTACCTACTCTTTGTGGTCTTTGTTCTTTTCGCGGCATCAGCCCTGAAAGCCGAGACTCCCAATCTTGACGCTCGCCGCGCGCAACTAAACCAGCTTCTCAAAGACGAATGGGAATACGAACTCAAGGAGAGCCCCGAGCGGGCCACGGTCATTGGCGACTACCGCTACAACGACCGCTGGAGTGACAATTCACTCGCCCATGTGCAGCAGGTGAAGCATGATGTTCAAGACTGGCTCTCGAAATTTGAGTCTCTCCAAGTAGCCGGATTTTCTGAACAAGAGAAGTTGAGCCAGAGCCTGATGGTCCGCGGTCTGAAGCAGCGCGTGGAAGCGATTGACCTCAAAACCTACGAGATGCCGGTGGAGCAGTTCAATGGCGCGCACCTTCAATTTGCGCAGTTCGTTGCGATCATTCCATTCAACACCACCAAGCAATATGAGGATTATCTCGCCCGGCTCCATAAGATCCCGTCGGCTTTTGACCAGCTCATCGAAGTCATGCAGCAGGGCGAAAAAGACAAGCTGATGCCGCCGCGTTTCCTACTGGAAAAAACCGTCACGCAGTGCAAGGCGATCGCAGACGTTGCCGGAGAGGCGAACGCCTTCGGGCACCCGGTTGCGCATTTCCCGGATGCGATACCCGAAGCTGACCGCAAGCGCCTGCACGATGCAATCATAGCCGCGGTTGACAGCGAAGTTCGTCCGGCTTACACCAAGCTGGCGAATTTCATTGCCACGGAATATGCACCAAAGGGACGGATGCAGCCTGGCAGCTGGTCTCTGCCTGATGGTGACGCGCGTTATCGCTTCAGCATTCGGCGGCTGACCACGACTAGTATGGATCCCGAGACGATTCACGCACTCGGATTAAAGGAAGTCGCCCGCATCGAAGCGGAAGAGCTTGCGATTGCGAAGAAACTCGGCTTCGCTGATCTCAAGAGTTTCCGGGCTGCGGTCAAGGACAGTCCCAAACTCCTTGCCACGTCGCGTGAGCAAATCCTCGACAAGTATCGCGGCTATATCGCGCAAATGCAGCCTGAATTGCCCAAGCTTTTTGGATTGCTGCCCAAGACGCCGCTGGAAGTGCGCCCAGTGCAGGAGTTTCGCGAAAAGGAAGCGGCCGCCGCGAGCTATACCACCGGAACCCCTGACGGCTCGCGTCCTGCGATCGTGTACGTGAACACTGGCGATTACAGCCATCGTTCATTCATCACCATCGAGACTACGGCGTATCACGAGGGCGTTCCCGGACATCACATGCAGATAGCGATTGCGCAGGCTTTGCCCGAGCTGCCGCCTTTCCGCCAGCACGGGTTCTACTCTGCGTACCAGGAAGGATGGGCTTTGTACGCCGAGCGTCTCGGGGAAGATGTAGGGTTTTTCCAGGACCCATATTCCAGATACGGACATCTTGACGCCGAAATGCTGCGCGCAGTGCGCCTAGTTGTGGACACCGGGGTTCACTACAAGCATTGGACGCGCCAGCAAATGGTTGACTTCTTCCACGAACATTCTTCCGAAGACGAGCCAAGCGTACAAGCCGAAACAGACCGTTACATCGCCTGGCCCGCACAGGCGCTGGGTTACAAACTCGGCCAACTCGAAATTCTCAAGCTACGAGAGCAGGCGCAAAAGGAGCTCGGCAGCAAATACGATATCCGCGCATTCCACGACGAAATCCTGAATGGTGGCGCTCTACCGCTCGACGTGCTAGATCAGCGAGTAACAGCGTGGATTAACGCGCAGAGTTCAGGAAGCGCGGGTGCGCATTAATTCATCTTGAGAGAGTGTGGGACAGGCGGCTCGCCTGTCCAGCCCGGACGAAGTCCGGGGCGGCGCACGAGCTTTGCTCAGACAGGACAGGCGAGCCGCCTGTCCCACGTGCTATTAAATCCGGCTGAAATGGCAAGCAGGTCATTTAACTTCAGAACGCGCGTGTCGAATCGAGCAGAATCGTCACTGGCCCATCATTCACTAGTTCCACTTGCATCATCGCCTGAAAGCGTCCGGTCTCGCATTTGATTCCGCCATCGCGGACTTTCTGAACAAAATATTCGTAGAGTTCTCTCGCCAGTTCGGGCGGAGCGGCGTCATCAAACGATGGACGGCGTCCCTTCCGTACGTCGCCGTAAAGGGTGAATTGCGAAACAGCGAGCACAGCGCCGTGCACCTCCGTAGGCGACAAATTCATCTTGCCGTCCTGGTCCTCGAAGACACGTAGGCCTGTGATTTTCGCGGCGAGATAGTCAGCATCGGCTTGCGTGTCCGACCGAGACACACCCACAAGAACGAGCAGTCCTGGGCCAATCTTCCCAACCATATCTTCGCCGACGCTCACCTGGGCGCGGCTTACGCGTTGGACGACGGCTCGCATCCTGTATCATCAAGATTAAGGTATCTCGGAGAGCAGCAAGCTACGTCCCTGCATTTGGTCCCGCCCGTTTGACCGCAACTCCCACCAGCAGTTAGGATTTCCCTTTGCCTCAGCAGTCCAACTCATTCTAAGCGAGGAACAATATGGCAGCCGTTGATGAAAAAGTGAAGCAGATCATTGTGGAACAGCTGGGCGTGGACGAAGGCGAAGTGACTCCCAGCGCTTCGTTCGTGGACGACCTTGGCGCCGACTCGCTGGACACCGTCGAATTGGTGATGGCGTTCGAAGAAGCCTTCGAGATCGAAATCCCTGATGAGGATGCTGAGAAAATCCGCACGGTCCAGGAAGCGATAGACTACATCGGCAAGCATGCGAAGGCGGGGAAGTAACTGGTGCGCCGAGTTGTCGTTACCGGTGTTGGCCTGATCTGCGCTGTCGGCAACAAAACCGATGAAGTCTGGCAAAACCTTCTGGCCGGGAAGAGCGGGGTTGGCCGTATTACTCAGTTTGACTCTTCCAAGCACGCCTGCCAGATTGCAGCCGAAGTCAAGAACTTCGACCCGCTGAATTTCATCGAAAAAAAAGAAGTCAAGAAAATGGGCCGCTTCATTCACCTCGCCCTTGCAGCGGCGGAGGAAGCAGTTCAGACTTCGGGTCTGAAGGTCACTCCCGAAAACGAAGAGATGGTTGGCGTGCACATCGGCTCGGGCATTGGTGGATTCGACATCATTGAGCGCGAGCACACTGCGCTGATGGAAGGGGGGCCGCGCAAGATTTCGCCTTTCTTCATTCCTGCAGCAATCGTGAATCTCGCGGCGGGCCATGTCTCCATGCGCTTCGGAGCGAAGGGACCGAACGAAGCCACGGCCACTGCCTGCACCACCAGCGCACATTCAGTTGGTGATTCATTCAGGATCATTCAACACGGTGACGCAGACGTAATGATTGCCGGCGGCTCCGAAGCCGCAATCACTCCCATGGGCGTAGGCGGATTCGCCGCCATGCGCGCGTTATCCACGCGCAACGATGATCCGGAAAAATCCAGCCGTCCCTGGGACCGCGATCGCGACGGCTTTGTGATCGGAGAAGGCGCCGGAATTCTGATCATGGAAGAACTGGAGCACGCCCGCGCTCGCGGAGCGAAGCCGATTGCCGAAATAGTCGGCTATGGCATGAGCGGAGACGCTTACCACATAACGCAGCCTGCGCCCGAGCACGAAGGCGGCTTCCGCGTTATGAAGAATGCCGTTCGCGATGCCAAGATCAAGCCGACCGATATCGGTTACGTGAATGCACACGGCACTTCAACTCCGATCGGCGATACGCTCGAAGCCCATGCCATTCGCAATTTTTTCGGAGACCACAAGATCGCGGTCAGCTCCACAAAATCCATGACCGGACATCTTTTGGGCGGTGCAGGCGGACTCGAAGCTGGCGTGACCGTGCTCGCATTACGCGATCAGATTCTCCCACCGACAATCAATCTCGAAAACCAGGACCCCGGCACCGGCAATATGGACTTCGTTCCTAACCACGCCCGCAAAGCCTCCATCGAATATGCGATGTCGAACTCCTTCGGCTTCGGGGGAACAAACGGCGCACTGCTGTTCAAGCGATGGAACGAATGACGACAGTGTGTAGCCCTCTGGCCTTGCATCATTTCACGGCGAACACACAGTAGTTGGGAGTGAATTGATCATTGCGGGAGAGTCGTGCAGATTCCAGAGCCAACCCAGCTAGATTCAGGCAGGGGCAAACCGTAACTTCGTATAACTTTCTTAGAAGGGCGTAATGAGTAAATGTGTGAAGCCCGAGATTTGCGGTCCGAAACAGTCCTCCAAGGCTCGACGTCTCCGGCGTAACTTCTACGGTCCGATACTGGGACAGTGTGGCCCGGATTCCGAATCGGGTGAATCGCCAAAGTTCCTCATCCACGAACCTGGGCGCTAGTGACGCAACACTCATCAACAAAACGCCGCCGGGCTTCAGCGCGTCATAAATGCCCTCAGCCGCTCTCTTGGGCTCCGAAAAATACTCGAACACCTGCGTCGCAATGACGACATCGAAGGTATTTGGGGCAAACGGCAAAGCTTCGCCGCTCCCGATGACGTCCACAAGCTCCGTTTTGAGGATGTCGCATGCAACATAACGTCCTACTTGGTTTCCGAACAATGCGCGATAGGGCTGGTATCGCCCACCGATGTCTAGAATTCTGAGTTTGCTGCCGCTGATCGAACTGATCCAATTTTTGAAAATGATACGCCGTGAACGGAGCACCAGAAAATTAGGGTTCGTGATTCGCGGATGGAGACGCAGGCGCTCGATCTCCGAAAGTGTTCTTAAGTGTGGAGTATCTTCCATTTTCTCGTGGAGCATATCAAAGGATTGACCTGATGATGGCGGGAAACCGACGGGTAAGTCAAAGATGCAATTCCGAACTCAATCGACTTCGAATGAGACAAACGGCGCGCCGATGTTCCAAGAATTGAAACAGTCGTTCCCTGCTCAAACATTTCCATGAATTCGTCCCCTTCAGGCTCCTGAGATTACCTTCCACGTGCCGCTGGTCACCTGGGGTAATAACACCTTTGTACCCCCGTATTGTCCTAATTCGTGGTTGCTGTAGCCGGATTCCCGCGCCAGAATGGGGTTTTGGGAGTAGCTCCCAGCCTGTAGGTACTAGCTTCTGGCGAACCAGTCTGAGTTTGCCGTAAGCCAGCAGCTCGCGGCGAAGCTACACGAACGGAGAACTCATTGGGAAACTCTCTCGTACCTTTAGCTCCCTCCAGAAAGTTTTCAGCACGAGCAGCGCTGGTGGACCTGCAGGAATCCTCGCGAAGTCTGCTTTCGGAATGCTTTCGCCAATTCGGCATAGACAGCGTCTCAATGACCTCTGACAAGGCCGACCGGCTCACCACGGAAAAATTCGAGGCTTGCGTGATCCGCGTAGGCAGCCACGCCGGACCGGTGCTCGAGTCAGCGCGCCGCTCGCGTTCCAACAGTCGCATGGTGATTTATGGACTCGGCGGCTCGGTAAAGGAAGCGATGAAGCTTTCGCAGTTTGGCATCAACGCGGTTTTCAATGAGCCTCTGGAACGCCCGTCCGCCTTAAAGTTGGTGCGGGCCACGCAGATGCTGGTGCTGCACGAATTTCGGCGCTATGTGAGGGTTCCTGTGGTCACTCAGGTTTCTGTCGTTCTTGGTCAAAACCGCCAGCTTGAGGCAACTAGTCACGAAGTGAGCAGCGGCGGAATGTCGTTGAAGAGTGGCGAGGAAGTCGCTCCTGGGTTGCCCGTGGAGCTCTCGTTTGCGCTTTTGACTCTGCCGCGAATTTGGATCCGCGGCACCGTGAGTTGGAGCAAGCCCGCCAGCAAGACGTTTGGCGTGCGCTTCGATCCACGCGACGAAAGGCGGCTGCGAATCAAAGAGTGGGTGGACGCGTACCTGGAGAGCTAGCCGTTAGTTCCATCCGCGCCAGCATGGAGGGGATAGACCTCTTCCCGAATACTCAGGGGCGCTACGGCACGCACAGTTGTGCCATGTTCGTCCGAGACAACTTCAAAGACACCTCCCAATTCATGGATCCTCTCCCGCATACCAGCTAATCCAACTCCGAGTTTCGCTCCCTCACCATCTACATGACGCAGAATATAGCCGGGTATTCCGCAGCCATGGTCCTTCACTTCGATTGAAACTTGCTCGGCATCGGCTTCAACCTTAATTTCGGCAGAAGACGCATGGGAATGCCGGTGCACGTTCGTGAGGCTCTCCTGCAGAATGCGGAACAGCGCGATCTCTATAGCTTCGGGCAGCCGCGGCAGATCAGGAGGAATGTCGAGCGAAACCGGAATCCCGCTGCGTTGCGAGAACCCGGTTACGAACCAACTGGCCGCGGAGGCAAAGCCTGCTTCATCCAGCAGCGGCGGATGTAGCAAGTGTGAGAGGGTGCGCGTCTCCGTAATGGATTTGTCGAGAATGTCTTTGCACTCGGCCAGTATTGCGGCGTTCGCTTCCGGCTGCGATTGGCCGAGCATCTCTAACGAAATTTTTAAACCCACCAGGTACTGTCCCAGGCTGTCGTGCAGTTCCCGTGCAATTCTTCTGCGCTCCTGGTCTTGTATGCCTAGCAATCGGCCGCTCAACTTGCGCAACGCTTCTTCCGCGTTGCGGCGGGCGGTGACGTCCACGACAATGATGCCGAGTTGGGTGAAAACCCCGCCATCCTCGCGAATGGGAAAGTAATTCACCAGCCAGTGCCGGATCTCGCCGGGCCTGGCGGGCAGGTCAGCGGAAACCTCACGGTCAAGCACAGGCTTGCCCGTACGCAAGATTTCCTGCAACAGCCGGTCGGAATGCATGCCGTGTTCGTGGAAAATCTCAGAAGCCGTCTTGCCCGGCAGCTGTTCGGGTGGCAGGCCCGCCATTCTGGGGAATTCGTCATTGAAGCGCGTACATCGAAACTTGGAATCAAAGATAACGAAACCAACCGTGGAAGATGAGAAGAAAGCGTCAACGATTTCCTGGCTTTGGCGCGCGACTGTCTCTGTCCTCTCATGCCGTGTGAACTGGTGGCTCAGCAGGATCATCTGGGCCAGCAGCAAGACCAGCGCGATCACGAAAGACGCGGTGATCATGTGCAAGGTGCGCTGATAGTTTGCGCCCGCTGCCTCCTGCCGACGTCGCAGGAGTTCGTCTTCCTCGGTGCGCAGCCGCTGCAGCGCTCCCTGAATCCGACTTCCAATCTCAGCCGTCTGCAAAGTGACTTGGATTTCCTGTTCGCTGGACGAAGTACCACGCACTCCGGCGGGAAGTGAGCTAGCGATCAGCGCGAGTTCTTTTTCGATATCAGCCTGGATCGTATCGAGCTCGCGCTGGCGTTCGGGACTGTCGGAACTCAACCGCCGCAGATGTGCCAGTTCCTCAGGGATGTTCTCGACCGCAGAATGGTAGCCGGAGAGCAGCGATTCGTTGCCCGTAATAATGAACGCGCGCCGCGAATTGCTGGCCTTAAATACTTCCGATCCCAGGTCTTCGATTACAGTCTCAACTTCATGTGTGTGAGCGACAAGCGAATCGCCGGTCCGCTGGCGGTTAGTCGCGCGATAGAGCAACACGCTACTGCCTATTAATAGGACCACAGCAACGGCGAAGGCCGTCCAGGCCACGACACGGAGGGACAAGCTCATTGCAGAACCGTAGGGGCGAAATCACGGCCCTTGGCCGTACTATAACACCGGTTATGATGCTCGCGGGAAGCCGGGAGGGCCTGTAAAATGGACACTCATGGGCAATCCCGCGCAACTCGTCCAAATTGAGGTTGGCCCTCCGGTAAGGCAGCCGAAGCCTTCGTGGCTGCGCGCCAAAGCTCCAGTTGGGGAAAACTTTCACCAGCTCAAGAAACTGGCACGTGGGTTGGGATTGCACACGGTATGCGAGTCGGCGCAGTGCCCCAATATTGGCGAGTGCTGGAACCATCGCACCGCAACCTTCATGCTACTGGGCGACATCTGTACTCGTCGCTGCGGTTTTTGTGCGGTCCCAAAGGGAAGGCCTCTGCCGCTTGATCAGGACGAACCGAGGCGCGTTGCTGAAGCGGTGGCCACTCTAGGACTAAAGCACGCGGTCATTACCAGCGTGAACCGGGATGATGACAATCTCGGCGGCGCTCGCATTTTTGCCGAGACCATTCGCGAAGTTCGACGCGTGGCTCCCGATTGCCGGGTCGAAGTACTGATTCCGGATTTTCAAGGCATAGATGAAGCTTTGCAGATTGTGCTCGAGGCCCATCCCGATGTTCTGAATCACAATACGGAGTCGGTTCCGCGGTTGTATCGCGCGGTCCGATCGGGCGCGCGCTACGAACGCACTCTGAAGCTACTCGAAAACGCCAAAAGGTTTTCGCCGGGCGTGGTCACGAAGTCTGGCGTGATGGTCGGGCTTGGGGAAACCATGACAGAGCTGATTGACGTGTTTCGCGATCTCGCCGAACGCCACGTAGATATTCTTACCGTGGGACAGTACTTGCGTCCTTCCCGCGACCACCTCCCTATAGCTCGGTTCTACACGCCTGAAGAGTTCGCTTATCTGAAAGAAGAGGCCCTCGGCCTCGGCTTTCGGCACGTCGAATCAGGCCCGCTGGTACGGTCGAGCTATCACGCGCACGAGCAGGCGGCCGGGATCGACGCTAGGCCTGACAGAAGATCGTAGCGCACCCCTACGCGATACTCCGCCAAACCCATGCCATAATGTGATGCCGCAATTTCGATCCCGGCAACCTTTCAATGCAGCTAACTTCTGTGTCGTTCACTCTGAAGATCTCGTTCCTAATTCTGGTTTGTGGAGTTCCGATCGCCTCAATTTCCGCACAGCCAGCAACTGCCTCCGTTGCTATTCGCGCTAATGACAACCGGGTTCCGGCCGGTGAACTGAAGAACGGAGTTCTGATTCTGCGCCTCGAAGTCACCTCAGGCGATTGGTATCCGGAGGCGGACAATGGCCCGAGCATGAAAGTTGCTGCCTTCGCTGAGGAGGGCAAGTCTCCACAGATACCTGGACCGCTGGTTCGCGTTCCGCAGGGCACGGATATCCATGTTTCATTTCACAATGCCCTGGCCGCGACAGCGATCATTCACGGCATGCATCAGCATCCCGGCGATGCGAAGGATGTTATCGAAGTGGCGCCAGGCGAAACCCGCGAGGTGCATTTTCTGGCGGGAGAGCAGGGGACCTATCAGTACTATGCGAGCGCGGGCGGACCTACAACCCGTCCGCGTCCTTTCCGCGAGGACAGCCAACTCAGCGGAGCCTTTATCGTTGATCCCCCTGGAAAGCTGGTGAAGGACCGCGTGTTTGTGCTTGGAATATGGCGCAGCGAAACTGCACCGACGCTGTCCAAGGACGTGGCAGTCATTAATGGGAAATCATGGCCCTATACAGAGAAGCTCAGCTACGCAGCAGGAGAGGAGGTCCGGTGGCGGATGCTCAACGCCAGCGATGTGAACCATCCGATGCACATGCACGGATCGTATTACCGCGTGGACAGTGTTGGAGACGGTGCGCGCGACCGTATTTTTTCCTCTGCCGAGCAACGGATGACCGTAACCGAACTTCTGACACCCGGTTCGAGCATGACAGCGTCTTGGACCGCAGTGCCAGGGCGCTGGATTTTTCATTGTCATTTGATGGCGCATGTAGCGCCGTCACGGACGGTGGCCGTCGCTCTGTCTCCGGAGCATGAAATGATTCATGAGCACGACGCCGCGAATCACATGGCCGGATTGGTTCTCGGCATCGATGTGCCCGGAGAACGACCGCACGTCGCGACTCACGGACGCGCACGCAGGTTGCGTTTGCTGGTGAGAGAGCGGCCTGCCATAAATGGCGTAGCACCAGGTTTTGGATACCAACTGGAGGAGTCGCACAAATTATTGCCGAATCAGGTCAGTCTGCCGGGGCCAACACTCGTACTGGAGCGAGGACGTCCAGTGGAGATCACGGTCGTAAATCAGCTTAGCGAACCCACCGCTGTGCACTGGCATGGAATGGAGTTGGAGAGCTATTACGACGGGGTCGCCGGATGGGGAATGCGGGGGCACGATCTCACCCCGACGATTGCTCCGGGACAGTCATTCTGTGCGCGATTTACACCGCCACGGGCGGGCACGTTTATTTATCACACGCACCTGGATGATGAGATTCAACTCTCTGGAGGGCTGTACGGCGCCCTAGTTGTTGTGGATCCAGGCGCGAAGTTCGATCCCAGTGTCGAACAAGTATTCGTGATCAGCGGCTGGGGAGGCATTCGCTCCTTAAATACCCAGATCCCGATATCAGGCTTGCTAAACGGTAGCTCGCAGCCTGGAATTCTGCAGTGGCATGTGGGCCATAGTTATCGCGTCCGCCTCATCAATATTAGCAGCGCGATGGTTGGCCGGTTGTCGTTTACAGGAAAAGACCGTCCGGAGCAGTGGCGCGCTCAGGCAAAAGACGGCGCGGACCTCCCGCCAAGCCAAGCCATCGTTCAGGACGCAAACCTGACTATCTCCCCGGGCGAAACCTACGACTTCGAATACCAGCCGAGTCATCCAGGACCGCTAAAGTTGGAATTCAAAGCGGTTGCAGTTCCGGTAGACCTGATCCAGGAAATTCAGGTTGAATAACGTCCTCGACGCAGCTGACTGGCCGGGCCTTTCACGAGAAGTCCGGAAGGTTCAGTGCGCAGCATGGCCGCGGCAGGCGTGTTACTTGGCCTTCGGTAATCTGCCATTGGGCCCAATAAAGACGCATACTTCATTGACACTTATGCCGTATCTCCCTCAGCAGTCAGAACCTTCCGGCCGGCGGGCCGAGCGCGTCCGCTTCGAAGAAAGTACTCCTGTCGTATTGCGATTTGCCGATGGAAAGCGTTCGTCCGGCCAGCTGCAAGTGATTTCAACAACTGGCGGGCTGCTCTGCTTGCCGCAGCCTCTGCAAGCTGGGGCGATCGGCAAACTGATGTTTCTAATTAACGGCGGCGCAGTGCTCGGCGATGCCCAGATGCTCAGCCCGATGTCGTGGGAGCGGCAGCCGTTTCGTTTTCTCATGATGCATGAGGATGACCGTACACGCTTGCAATCGGCAATTCAGTCGCGCCTGGCCAAGACCCGTAAACAAAGCGAGCAGCGGGGACGAGAGCGCGAGCAGATGGAAAATTTCAGGGCGTGGTAGAAAGCACTCAGCAATCAGTATTCAGCGTTTGACTTCTTGCACTAGGTCTCTTCTTCGCGTCGTTCCTTCCTAATATCAATTCCTAGTTGTTCGGCTTTCTTGTACAAGTGGCTGCGCTCAAGGCCGAGGGCTTTAGCGGCATTGGTCATATGAAAGCCCGCGCGCTTTAGTTCAGACAGGATCACTTCGCGCTCAAAATTCTCAACCCGGCTTGCCAACGATCCGTCTCCGACGTTCCCGCCGAAAACCTCTGAACTTACCGTAAGTATGGAACGGACCGTCTGCTCGTCAATTTCGTTCCCTGTTGCGAGTAGCATTAGGCGTTCCACAGCATTGCGTAGTTCCCGAATGTTGCCTGGCCAGGGATAGTGCTGCAACAACTGAATCGCTTCGGGAGTGAATGTGACGGGCTTCCAATTATTTTGCGAGCAGACCTGGGCGGCGAGATGAGATACCAGAGCAGGAATATCTTCCCGGCGTTCCCGCAATGGCGGAAGTGCGAGCGGAAAAACATAAACACGGTGAAAAAGGTCTTGGCGGAACTTGCCGTCACGCACTAACGCGTCCAGATTGCGGTGGGTTGCGACAATGACGCGCACGTCAACCTGGATAGGCTTGGCCGCACCGATGCGTTCAACTTCACCTTCTTCGAGCACGCGCAGGAGCTTGGCTTGCATAGGCTGAGGCATGTCACCGATCTCGTCAAGAAAGAGCGTTCCTCGCTCGGCCTGCTCGAATTTGCCGATATGCCTTGTGGCGGCGCCGGTGAATGACCCTTTTTCGTGTCCGAATAATTCGGATTCGATCAGCTCGGCGGGTACCGCAGCGCAGTTCAAAGCGACAAAGGATCCAGAGGCGCGCGAACTCTTTTCGTGCAGGGTATGCGCGATCAACTCCTTGCCGGTACCGGTCTCTCCAAGGATGCAAACGCGAGTCTCAGTGGGAGCGACGCGCTCCACCTGCGTCATGACTTTCTTCATGGCGTCACCGGTCCAGATGATTTCGTGCTTCCCAAGGCGCTGGCGAAGCTGGCGATTTTCGGATTCAAGACGCTGCAGCTTGAGCGCGTTTTCGACAGTGAGGAGCAGCTTTTCCGTCGAGATCGGTTTCTCGAGGAAATCGAGAGCGCCGAGCTTCGTCGCGCGCACGGCCATTTCGATGTGCGCCTGGCCCGACATCATGACCACAGGCGTGGTCACTCCGAGAGATCGCAGTTCTTCGAGGAAGGTGAGGCCATCTTTTCCGGGCATGACGACATCGGAAAAAATCATGTCGAAATCGTCGGCCTTGGCCAGCTCTACAGCTTTCGCCACGTTGTCGCACACCGTTGCTTCGTGCCGGGCCAACCGGAACGCACGAGACAGCGAGGCAAGGGTGCTGGCTTCATCGTCCACGATCAACAGCCTGGCTTTTGCGGGCAAAACTCTTCTCCTTAGACGTGCGTACCCTGTGCTGCCGGCAGTTTGTCCAAGTTCGCCGGCAGCTCGATCATAAATGTTGTCCCATGGCCGGGTTCGCTACTAACGCTGATTCGGCCGCCATGGTCGCTCACGATGGACTGAACAATTGCCAGGCCAAGGCCGGTACCGCCCGGCTTACTCGTGTAATAAGGAGTGAAAAGTCGGGCGCACTCCTCGGGGGCGAGGCCCTTGCCGGTATCCGAAACTTCGATACACGCGGAACTTTGTTCGTGGCGAGCGCGCAGATTCAGTGTGCCGCCCGCGGGCATGGCATCAATGGCGTTGAGAACGAGATTAGAGAGTGCGCGATGAAGCAAATCGGGGTCGGCGGCAACTAGCCGAGCTTCGCTCCGCGGGACAGCCGAGGGCGGCTGGCCCCACGTTTGTGAAGGTTCTATGTGAATCTCCACATTCCTCTTCGCACACTGCGCCTTGTAAACCTTCATCACATCCTTGACCACTTGATCCAAGTTCACGCTCTGAAAATGCGGCTGCGGCATTTTTGAAAACTCACTGAAGCGTCCGACGATTGTCTTTAGCTGCGAGATCTCAGACAGCAGAGTGGCCGCGCTTTCGCGGAAAGTTTCATCGAACTGCTGCTGCCCCAACTCGCGGGCACGGAGAAGATTTTCAACAGTGAGCTGAAGCGGAAATAGAGGGTTCTTCAGTTCGTGGGCCAGGCGCCGGGCCAGTTCCCGCCAGGCGGCAACGCGTTCGGCTTGTACGAGCCGCTCCTGCTGCTCGAGCAGTTCGTGCGTCATGCGATTGCACGCGTCAGCAAGCTCTCCGATCTCATCCGTTGAATTGGCTTCTACGCGGGTGTTCCAGTTCCCTTCTGCAACTTCGTGGGCAGCGCGGGCCAGGCGCTCAACCGGACGGGTGACGCGCGCCGCAGCCCAACTGCTGAGTAAAACTGCCAACAGCAGTCCGGTGCCGGCCGCCAGCAATGCCGCTGAGCGAATCTGCCCGCGAAGTTCTGCGTAAGGCCGCCGCGAACTTCCCACCAGCAAGATGCCCAACATCTGGTTGTTTTCTCCTGTGAGAGGGATAGCGTTTACGGTCTCATCGCCCGTGCCGTTAGTAGCAGTTGTAATCGCACTTGCGTCCTTCTCTCTGAACTGTACTTGTCGGATTAGAGGTGCGATTGCCTGCGGGTCGCCACTGGAATCGGAAGCGGTAATCAGATGCTCGGGGGCAAATTTGTCACTGCCCGAGTTCAGGTTCTCGTAAAACATGACCCGCATTCCAGCGGGGAGATCGAGACTGGCGAGGAAACTCCGGTCCAAACGGATTCCACCAATGACGTACAAGATGTGATCTGCATCCGGTATCGCTCGAACGAAGAACAAACCTAGCGCCGATCCAGACGGAGTCTCCTCTTCTTTGAGGAAAGGATTTGAAGGCACATTCGCACGCGCCAGCGCTTCCTTGTAGCCGAACTTCGCCGGCCATTGCGCCGACGAGATGATGGTGCCGCGGTCGTCGGCGAACTCCAGGAAGTCGAGCCGTTGGGCTTCGGCCAGGACCTGTGCGTCATCGAGAAATACGCTGTAGTCGGGAGTGGCCTTCGCCTCGGCGACTGCCATCCGGTTGGTCTCTGGGGCGGTGGCAACTGCTTGAATTCTGCGAGCGACTTCATCGCCACGGCGATTGAATTCGCGCCGAAACTGGGCGACTAATGCCGCCGTGCGCTCGTCGTTCGCGCGATCAAATGCCCGCCGCGCCATGGCGGAAACAATCAGTGCGACGGCAGCGACTGACACAAGAACTGTGAGAGCGAAGAGCAGCAGGAGCCTGCGGCGGAACCTCATGGCTTCTCCGGCGAGAGCCAGGCATTTGCAAGCTGCCATTCGCCGTTGGGGAGCGTAACCAAATCGCGTACGTTGGCACGCAAGGCAACTGCGCTGCGCAGATGAAGCAGCGGAATAACGCGGTGATTCTGAAGCAGCGAAGTTTCCGCGGAATAAAGTGCGGCCACAGAAGAACTACTGAACTTCGGTTCGGGCAGCTGCAAAGCCTTTGACAGCTCCACCAATGCAGTGTGCGGCTCCGCCGATAAGGTCGTCCGCAGCAGGCGCAAATCGGTCGCGCCAGAGCTAGCCAGCTGCAATGTGATCCCGACGTCACGGGCATTCAGCAGAATCCTCTCGGCGATCAGACGCGCAATGGGATCGGAGGCGTCGTAGCCCAGCGTCCACGACGGAAGACGGCGTCCTCTCCTCTCTTCCTGACGCCCATTTTCACCGCTGCCGCCGATTGGGAACGTGAACGCGTAGCCGGTCTCCCAGTTTGGCAGCATGGCACCGCTCGGTGTGCCACCGCCCTGCAGGACGACGTTGTTAATTGCTGTTGTGTCTATGCCCATTGCCAGCGCGGTTCGCGCATGGACTTCGTCTTCTGATTGTGGACCTTCGGCGAAGACCAGTGCCATCAGTTTCGACGGCTCCGAATTGATTACGGTCCGGCCTTCCGTCTGCGCCCGGTGAATGTTCTCGGGGGCAATTTCGATGAGGTCGGCTTTGCCGAGATCAAACATCGTCAGTTGTTCGCGATAGTCTTTGCCGAAATCAATTTCGATCGAATCCAGAAACGGCCTTCCTGCCCAGTATTGATCGTTGGCTTTGAGCGACAAATGTCGGGAATCCCACTGCGCGACGACGAAGGGGCCGGTGCCGCTGATTTTGCTGCTCGCTCTGCGGAAAATGCCGTTGCGGTCGAGCGCCAGTTCGGCCGGAAGCTGCAGATCAGCAGCGTCGGTCTCGATCATAATTGCGTCTCCGGCGGGCACGATCTTCCAACTTGGATTGCTCGCGCGAAGAGACGCGGCGACCGAATTGGAATCGAGAATTGCGCCATCATGAAAACTGACACCGCTACGCAGAAGAAAGCGCCAGCGCTGGTTTCCAGGCTCGGCTTGCCAGGAAACGGCAAGGCCAGGGTGCGGACGGCCGCGATCGTCGAGCGTCACAAGGGTTTCGAAAACCAGGCGGGACAGACCGGCGGGGCCAGTAGGGGCAAGATTGGCCGGATCGAGAGACGCGGGCGCTTCTTTCGCGGCAACCCGAAGAGTTCCACCATAATGCGGACGCACTGCGGCAACAGCCGAAAGCGACCATAGAAGGCTATTGGCCGCAAGCAAGATTGAGCAGATTCGCTTCATAGTTGCCGTTCTCTGCATTGTGAACCACTGCGATCGCGGTTTCTCCGCTTGGCGCGGTCCACAATGCGGTAATGCTTCCATTCAGATCGAGCTTCTGGCTGACCGCCACGGGCTCGCGATCCGGAAATTCGAATGCCTGAATCGTATCGGCCGAATCGTTCTCCGACGAAGTCGCCAGCACCTGCCAACCCGTGCGGCAGGGCGTTTGAATTGCAGCAACGTCGCTGCCCCAGTGAATCTTAGGCAAAGTCTGCTGATTGATGCCGTCCAGCAAGTGCAATTGGCCATCCACACCCGCGAAGATCCACAGCGCATATTTTTCGCGCTGGACGGCAGCGGCTGAATAGAACGCCGGCGCCGATTTCTGCTTACCAATTCCGGGAACCAGTGCCCCGGTGAAGAAATTCCGTGTTGGGGTAAAGAAGGCAGAAACGCCGGGATCCTCTGTTTGCAAGGGCCACGGATCGTCGCTGTGCGCGCAGTTCATTCCCAGCGGGGCGGTATTCGTGCTGTGGCAGGCCAGTCCAGGAAGATAGGCGTCAAAAAGGTGGTCCTTGCGCAGCACAATTCTGCCACGAAGGTCGCGTGGCGGAGGGCGGTCGCTATTGATGGCGAGTGGCTGGTCTGCAATCCAGTGATTGTCTCTGAATTCATACGGCGTAATTGCGCCAGCACCGAGCATCAGCATCCTTCGAGGACTGCCCTCAATGAGGGCGACATCAAGAATGGGATTTTGCTGAGACAGAAGCATCGTCGCCTGAAGCAAGAGAGGCGGCGAGTTTTGTGCCCCCATGGCTGATTCGGGCCGCGGCATGGAGATGATCAGAGTGGAGACGTCATTTACCCCTTGACGGACTTCGGCTACCCACACGTAATTCTGCAGGCTTTCCGAAAGTGTGACCTTCACTGTTCCGGCGGCCTGCTCGGGTTGCCAGACGCGGACCCCAGAGCTCGCCAGTGAACTAGTCAGCTCGCGGCGAATCGATTCTACTTCCGCTGCGCTGATCGAAGAACGATTGGTGATTTCGAGAGCAACCACGCCGGGGCCGGTATCGGCGGCGATCTTGGCCGAAAGTTGCGCCACCAGAGGACGCCAATCAGTGCCCTGGGCAATTGACGAAAGCGTGCACAAAGCTATCGCACAGCAAGCCAAGCGTACGCGCGAAAACGGAAGCATTCGGAGATTGCGCGAATTATAAACTGACGCCGCGACGAGCTGATGATCAGTTGGGTTACGCGCGTGCATGAGTTTGTCTCTACAGTCCCTTCTTAGCATTCAGCACTCAGCATTCAGCCAGGAATGGGCGTGATGAGTTCCGCTCAAGGGCTGAGTGCTGACTGCTGAGTGCTGAGTGCTGAATGCTAGCTCTCTACTTCTCCTCCGCCTGATCAGCCTGGCTTCCGCGGTTCGCCATGTTCATGCTCTTGAGAACATCGTTGGCGAAGAAAAACTTACCATCCGACGGAACCATCATGATCTGGAGTTTGTCCGACAACTTTTCCGCAATGATTTTGTTGATCAGTAGCGGATTCTGTTTCAGGATCGCTCCTTCGTTCTTCATGCGCTCGGCGTCGGCAACCGCGGTCACACGGATGCGATCGGCCTCGGCTTCGGCCAGCAGCTTGCGGCGCTCCATCTCGGCCTTACTGTCAATGACCTTGGCCTGCGCCATGGCTTCGGCATTCTTGACCGTCGCTGCCGCCGAGGCTTCGGCGTTCTGGACAGTCATTTCTTTGTGCGCCTCAGCTTCAAGTTTGGTCTGTTCGATTTGCTTCTGCTTAAGTGGCAGCGTGTACTGCATGGCATCCGATTCGGCCTTGGCCTGAAGCACTCGCACCTGGGCCTCCCCCTCGGCTTGCTTCACTTGCTGCGCCTTTGTGGCTTCAGCTTCAAGTTCTGAAATCCTGACCTGCTTTTCCTGGATTTCGGTTTGGACCGCCATCTGATCGTTCTGCTGCTCTTTCAGCAACAGATTTTGCAGACCTTGAGCGTACTCGGGTGGGAGCTGGATATCCCGCAGCATAACTTCCTTCACCACGATGCCGTCCGCAGCCAACTTCTGAGTGATAACGTCAGCGGCTCTCCTGCGAATCTCTTCGCGCTTGGTGGCGAAGACTTCGCGCACCGTGTAATTCGGCACAAGCTCTCGCCAAGCGCTGGCTACGATGGCCGGAACAATTTCTTTTTCGACTGGCTGAGGAAGGTTCGCCTGAATGTAATCGAGGTGCTTTGAATCCAGGCGGTATCGGACCGTAATGGCCAATCCCACAGGCAATCCTTCTTTAGCCTGCACGCGCAAGGGTTCGACAGCCTGCTTGGCCTCAGAAGCTTTCGCACTCTCGATCGTCCCCGTGGTGAAAAGCTGATCGCGGGTGTCGAAGAGGGCAACCGTGTCCGCAAGTGGCGTGAGGAAGTGCGCGCCCGGATAGAGCGTGCCCGGCAGCGTGCCACTGGTCTGGCTAATGCGGACCCCGCCCATGCCGCTGGGAACGACCACAATGCCAGAGGCCAAAATAATTGGAAGCCACGCGATGAGGGCGAGGGCTATAGCGCCGCGCCAATGGTTTTTCGGAGACGGAACGGTAGGAGCAGCGCCCTCGGCTCCGGCTTTCTTTTTGTTCTCAATTTGCAGGTAAATATCCCGGGCGATGATTGCAATGGCTGCCACGATCATTGCGATTCCGCCCCACAGCAGCAGGTACTTGAAGAAGATCATATTTCCTCGCTCGTCGCCGGATGCTTTCCGGCGGGTTTAACGTTTCTGGTCTGCCCTGACCCGTACGGGGACTGGGGTAAAGAACAACTGGAAAACTTTTCCGAAAATGAGTTCTTCGATTGCCAGGGCAACCGCCACTGAGAAGACCAGTCCTGCGACTACTGATATGAATGTCATGAGCTGCTGCATATGAGTTCCTCCTTGCAGCAAGATAAAAAGCAGGGTAATGGCCAGACTGCATATTGTTGAAGGCATTGGGGGTTGCTCTTAAAGAGAACGCCGACATCTGTGTGTCGCGAAACACAGTCGTGGTGAGAGGGATACAAGTGAGGTGCGAGCCTCAGTCGCTCGAACAAGAATGTCCAAGCCACACGGATGGTACCGATTTCCTCAGGAAGTTGTCATAGAGTAATCTTTGGGTCGAAACGTAGCGCGATAGAGCATCTAAACGCGATTCGCGCTTGGCAGGCGGGGCGCCTGACCCACACCAGAACTAATCGGGGAAAGAAAGTTGCCACCACAAGCAGGGCTTTGGTACAAGGACGCGATCATTTACCAGGTCCACGTCCGCGCTTTTTACGACAGCACGGGCGACGGAAACGGCGACTTCCGCGGACTGGCGCAGAGGCTCGATTACCTGCAAGACCTTGGGGTCAATGCCATCTGGCTCATGCCCTTCTTCCCTTCGCCGCTCCGCGACGATGGTTATGACATCTCTGACTATCGTTCTGTAAATCCCACTTACGGCACGCTCGATGACTTCAAGGCATTCCTCGATGCCGCCCACCAGCATGGCATTCGAGTGATCATCGAGATGGTGCTAAACCACACCTCCGATCAGCACCCTTGGTTCCAGGAGTCGCGCAGCTCTCGTGAAAATCCCCGGCGGGATTGGTATGTCTGGAGCGACACCGACACAAAGTACAAAGGGACGCGAATTATTTTTCTCGATACCGAGCTTTCGAACTGGGCGTGGGACCCGGTTTCGAAGCAGTATTACTGGCACCGTTTTTTCAGCCATCAGCCAGACCTGAATTACGACAATCCGCAAGTCCGCGAAGAGATGTGGGACGTGATGCGGTTCTGGCTCAACATGGGGGTTGACGGCTTCCGCCTCGACGCGGTCCCGTATCTGGTCGAACGCGAAGGCACAAACTGCGAGAACCTGTCCGAGACCCATAGCGTGCTCAAGGAGCTCCGCGCGCGACTCGATAAGGAATTCCCCGGCCGCATGTTGCTGGCGGAAGCGAATCAGTGGCCAGCGGACCTGCTGCCGTACTTCGGCAATGGCGACGAATTCCACATGGCATTTCATTTTCCGCTTATGCCGCGCATGTTCATGGGCGTGAAACTCGAAGACCGGAAACCAATCACTGAAATCCTGAAGCAAACCCCGCAGATCCCGGAGCCATGCCAGTGGTGCCTTTTCCTTCGCAACCATGACGAACTCACCCTCGAAATGGTGACCGACATGGAACGCGACTACATGTATGACGAGTACGCGCGGGAGAAGATGCAACGACTGAATCTGGGGATCCGCCGCCGACTGGCGCCATTGCTCGACAATGACCGCCGCAAGATGGAATTGATGAATGGCATGCTGATGTCTTTGCCGGGAACGCCCATCATCTATTACGGTGACGAGATTGGAATGGGGGACAATGTAAACCTCGGCGACCGCAACGGCGTGCGTACCCCGATGCAGTGGAGCGGCAGTTGGAATGGCGGATTTTCAACCGCCGATCCTGAGACGCTCTATGCACCGCTGCTGCTGAATCCGGTGTACGGTTTTCAGGCTATCAATGTGCTATCGCAGAAGCGCTTCGATCATTCGCTACTATCATGGATGAAACTCCTGATTCGCGTGCGGAAAGCCAGTCCAGTTCTGAGTCGCGGCTCGATCGAGTTCCTTTATCCTGCGAATCATCGCGTGT
>WNGE01007133.1_pt1 | contig 23453 bp, 26 predicted proteins | sample 5400651 | NCBI WGS metagenome assembly WNGE01 (sample SAMN13153370, study PRJNA577476) | soil metagenome | isolation source: 60 cm soil or saprolite under grassland replicate 2 | place: USA:California | collected 2016-06-15
AGTCACATTTCGCTCTTTTCGTCCCGGCCGGTGAACTGTGCCGCGTACTCCGCCAGCCGCTGGTCCAGGTCGGCCAGCCACTGCGCGTCAACGAAGGCCTTGAGGATGCGCCGCACTTCGTAGACGCCGTCGCCATCGTTGACGCGGCGCAGGAAGCCCAGCTCCACCGCCTTGGCGATATGGCTGTCGATCTGGTCGATGATCCTGGCGTCGGTGTTGGTGGCGGGCAGGAACACCACGAGCATGTCGATGATCTGTTGCCGGGTCAGGACCATGCGGGTGTCGGCGGCGTTGGCGTCGAACTCGGCGAGTTTCTTGCGGAGCAAGGCGAGGAGCAGGCTGACATGCAACGACAGTTGGCGGCGGGCAATCAGTCTCGGGATCGGCGCCTGCTCGTCTTCCTCGTCGTCGGGCCGCGACCGCAGGTAGGCGTAACCCTCGGCCTCGTCGATGACCACGAGAAGACCGATGACCGCCACATAGTCGCGGACCTGGGACTGCAACTGCATCAGATGCTGCCATGGCACCTCATGGCTGTCGCGGTAGACCACACCCTTCATCAGATGGGTAACCGCCTGCGACAGGTCGGCGGCGGACCCCGGTACCGCACCCGTGCCGCTCATGCCAGGCTCCTCCCTACTTCGGCGCTACGGGTGAAGACGACCCTCGGAATCGAGGCCCGCCGGCCCACTCCGTCGGGGTCCAACCACCGCACCTCCTCACGATGGTCCTCGTCGAAGAGCACCTCGAACGCGGCATCCGTCAGCGACAGATAGGTGACCAACTCCGCAAGGCCCTGTTCCAGCGGACGACCGGCGATCACCTCGGTCAACTCGACCTGGGGGCGGGTCCGAAGCGCGTCGCGCACACCCGTCCGAAGCGGCTCCGCATCCACATGAACCTGCTCGAACAACGTCGAGACATCCATCTCGTCGGCGTCGGCCCCGCTACCGGCCGGGGCGCTGTCCAATGCCACCCGCGACCGCAGCCGATAAAGCGGCCGCTCCATCGGCAGCACCACCGTCGGGGCCGTGGCGTCGATCTCAACCGTGAGCTGCGCCCCGGGCTGATCGCGCAGGCGCAGCGCGTGAGCTTCGATGCTGCGCAGAATGTCCATGACCCGCCGGTTCTCCAACCACACCTGGTCGTCAAGAAACCGGCGCAGCTGCTCAGACAACAACCGGACCGTGGCCTGCGTGCGCTCCGCCGCGTCCAACCAGTCGTAGTGGATCCGGCGCATCCGCGGATCCGCCGGCCCGATCGCCGGCAGTGCCTGAACACGTGCCAGCAGCGCAGTGAACTCCGCCTGCCGCTGATGGGACAACAGGAAATCGTAGAACGCGTGGAAACTCCGGCCCTGATCCGACTCGGCGATCGCGTTGCGGCTGCCGAGGACCTCGTCCAGCAGCGCCCCCTTGGACCCGCTCCACAGCGCAACCCGTTCGCGCAGCTGCCGGTCCAACGCCCGGAAGTTCGCCTCCACCTCGCGAAAGTCGGCCAGCAGATCCCGAGCCGTCGAGGTGAACTGCTGATAGCGGTCCCGTTGAGCAGGCGCATCCATCACCGCGATCTCACCAGCCTGTACCCGGGCGATCTCCGCATCAAGCTCAGCCCGCCGACGATGCAGCTCCTCCAGCCGAACGTCGGGATCGACCTCCGCGCCGAACGCCATCTGCCGCAGCAGCTCGAACACGATGTTCAGGCGTGACTCGGTACCCACGAACGAGCGGGCCTGCAACGAGCGCACCCAACCCAGCGCCTTCTCCACCGCGGGCGTGGCATCGAAGTGCACGTCATCCGACCCCGGCGGATAGTACTTGCGCAACCAGCCGGCATCCGGACGAGCCCAGTCATCGAGGTAGACCTTCGCGGGCTTCGGGAACCGCAACTCCCCGAACCGCTCGTTGAGCGCGAACAGCTCGTCGTCGAGCCGGGCCGCCAACTCGGAACCCGAGATCGACCGCACGTTCTCGTCGACGAACACCCGCGCGAGCAACGCCAAGACGAGCGGCGCGTGATCGGCACGCAGCAGCTTCCACGCTGGACTGTTGCGCTGTAGCGCCGCAATGTCGTCGAACTCCACCAACACCTCACCACCGGTCGAGCAGGCCGGTACACCATGCTACGGAACCACTACGACAGTTCAGCGGCACGAAAAGGTCAGCACGCGCTTGGTGCTCCCGGTCCGGGCGTCACGCCGTGCCGCGGGGGTGTCCCGCCAAGCAGGGCGCGGTGGGCTGCGCCAAGGGCCAGCAGGCCCACCGTGGACTACCGCCGCGCCTACCGACAACCACCGAGCCACACGCTGAACGGTTGCCAGTGCTCCTCCGCGTCCAGGCACACGCTCGTGCGTCGATGCCCCATGAAGCCGACCGCGGATGTCCCCGGCGGTCGCGGGTCCGGGCGAACTCGACGCCTGCGGACCGCAGCGAACCGCGCCGGCCGCGACCAAAGACGACCGCTGGAGAGCGGCCGCGCAGCGCCACCGTGCGCCCCAGGCGGCAGGTCATGCGGCGACGTAGTTGATCTAGCGGGTGCTCCGATGGTGCTCGGATGTTGCCTACCTGAATGGACTTGCCGCACCGTTCCAGCACGCTGGCCGGCAACCGCCCCTCTGGCCGGCGAACCGAGCGCGGAACCGATCATGCTCAGGCCGTGGACCAGCCGATACTCGGACCCCTCCACGTGGACTGGGGCTTGCAAAACAGCACTCTCCGTGAGAGCGTATACGTGGGGGATTGGATGGGCCGGCCTTCTGACTACGGATCAGAAGGTTGGGGTTTCGAGGCCCTTCGGGCGCGCAAGATCAAAAGGTGTCTGACCTGCGGGAACGCGGGCCAGATGCCTTTCAAGATTCGTCCACTGTGGACTCCAGGTGCTCCTGGGGTGCTCGTCCGTTCCGGAATTGTTTGTGCTGGGGTTGCCGGCGGCGTGCTGCTACGCGTCGATCCGTCTGGATCTTGGGCAAGGTCACGTGCCGGTTTCGGGCCGGTTGACCTGCACCCTGCCGGCGCCGGATTCGTCACTCCGGGGGTGGGCTCGTGAGCACCGTCGGCTGGGCGAGGTGCGTCGGGCGCATCAACTGGTCCATGCCCGGGGACTGGTCTGAAGGCACAGCATCGAGATGCCGTGGGCGGCGAGCGCCGCGTCGATCTCGGTGGGGTCGAAATCGGCGACGCCGGCGTCGTTGAGGATCCGCATCACGGTCGGGTGGGGCCGTACGGCTGCCGGTACACCCTGGACGACCTCGCCCACGCCGTGATCGGCGGTGGCCGAGGCCGGCAGCACAACACGGGCGTCGGCCAGGAACGCGAACATGATCAGGTGGTATGCGCCCTGGTTCTAGGCGCCGCGCATCTCGTACACGCCGGTCAGCGTCAGGTCGCCGACGGTGCAGCCGGACTCCTCGAGGGTTTCCCGGCGGGCCGCGTCGGGAATGGATTCCCCGAACTCGACTCGCCCGCCCGGAAGTAACCAGTGACCGGCGAACGGCCCGCGCCGTTGGGCAACGAACGTCACGCCATCGCCGGGTCCCGGACGATCGTCAGAGCCGCCGTCATCACCTTCTCGTATCCGCTCACCGACTACCCGGTTATCTGGTCGCGTCGGCCTCCTGCGGCCGTGATCATGGGCAGTGTGAAGCCGACTGGCACGCCTGGTTTTTCATACCTGACAACGTCACGGCGACCGGGCTGGTCGCAGCTGCCGATCGCGGTTCGCGAGGCCGTCGGCGAGCGTCTCGGTGGTGCTGTGGTCGACGTTCAGATCGTCGGCGGCGGGTTCACCCCTGGCTTCGCCGCGGTCGTCGTCGGCCCTGGCGGGCGAGCGTTCGTGAAGGCGGCTCCGTTGGGCGGTCAGGTCGCGCGGTGGTATGCCCGCGAGGGCGAGATCCTGGCTGCTCTGCCCGCTGGCGTGCCGGCGCCGGCGCTTCTGTGGTCGGTACGCGTCCATGACCACGTCGTTGTCGGCGCTCAAGTGATCGACGGGGTCATGCCGGCCTACCCGTGGACCAAGCAGGATCTCGAAGCATCGTTGGAAGCGGTCGCCACCACGGCCAAGGCGTTCACCAGCACGAATACGCAGTTGCGCGATGCGCTGGCGCTGCCCGGCTGGGATAGCACCGGGCACAACGGCTGGAGGCAGGTCGCGGCAGGGGCCGTCCCGATGCCCCCGGGTCCGCGGTGGCTCACCGCCCGGCTGCCCGAGTTGGTCGCCCTTGAGACACGCCTGGAGGGCTACGGCGGCGAGGCAACGACGCTCAGCCACAACGACCTGCGTCTGGACAACGTCGTCATCGACGCCCATGGGGCCGCGTGGTTGACGGACTGGAACCATCTGCGCATCGGTCCCCCGTGGTTCGACACGGTGTCGCTGCTGTTCTCGGCGTTCGGTCAAGGTCACGACCTCGACCGGTTCTTCGCCCAGCACCCCACGGCGCTGGGCGCGCCAGGCGACGCCGTCGACGCCGCGCTGGCCGGCTTGGGTGGCTACTACTCGATAGCCGCCACCCGTGACCCGGTGGAGTCCTCGCCGTTCCTTGTTCCGCACTGGCGCTACAGCGCCGGCCTCGCCCTCGGCTGGCTGGCCGCCCGGCAGGGCTGGTGACCCCAGCACCGGCCCACGCCTGCCTGCGCACCAACAAACGCCAACTCGTATGGCCTGCTTGCTGGTGTCCAACTCGCGCCAACCGCCCTGGGTGAGCGACAGTCCGGCAGTGGACGCGGTGTGCGCGATGCTCTCCTGCGTGGTGGACGTCTCCGGGATGACGTTGTCGCCGTCGAAGCCGGGCACCGGGCGGCCAGTGCGCAACGGATGTTGTCCGTGGCTGGCTCGCCCGTACCGGCTCGCGGTGACACGCTTCCGTCGAAGCATCACGGTCGCGTCGGGACGGCGAAAATTGGCTGGTGTACGGGCCGGGCGGCCCGCCACGATGCGGGGATGGTTCCCGCCCCGTTGATGGTTCGCGCCCGGCAGGTCTGGGCGAATCTGGCAGGGGCGCCGATCGCGTTCCCCGCCACCGGTGGGGTGAGCGTCGTCGTCTCGCCGGGGTCGCGGTTGTGTCCCCGGTCCTGGGTCGGCGTCGTCAAGTTGGGTGATGCCGCTATCGCGACCGCCTTCGACCATCACACCGCCGTGATCCTGCGGGCGACGTTCGGCCGGCTGCCCGTCGCGTCGTTGACTGATGTTGACCGGCTGGGTGAGGTGCTGCCGGTGGTTGCGGTGCTGGGCCCGGCGACGCTGGCCTACACGGACACGCGGGACTTCTGTCCGGCCGACGGTGCGGGCATCGCGCAAGCGCTGCCGGCCGGGCACCGCGACCTCGCCGCGTTGATGGCCTGCGTGGACGAGGAAGAGGCGGGGGAAAGCGGAATCGACGAGATCACCTCGTCGGTCTTCGTCGTGCGAGACGAGGACGACGTGGTGGCCGCGGCGGGTTATCAACAGTGACCGGGTTCGGTGGCGCACCTGTGTGTGTTGACCAGCCCGAAGCACCGGGTCGAGGGCTGGCCCGGGTCGCGGCGTCGGCCGCAGTCGCTGACGCGCTGGCGAAGGACCTGTTGCCGCAGTGGAGAGCCCGGCCCGAGGCTTCGCGTCGGGTGGCCCGGGTGCTGGGTTTCCACGAGGTGGGGCTGCAGCTGAGTGTGCAACTTGAGACCTGAGCGAGGAGGAGGCTGTGGGCTCGGCGGAAGCTGTTCGCATCGGTGAACGACCCGTTCTGATCCCTTCGGGTGCCCTGGTGATGCTCGCCGGTTCGCCGGCGGCCGGGAAGAGTACGTTCGCCGCAGAACTGGTTCGGCAGGGCAAGGTGGACGCGGCCGGGGTGGTGTCCAGTGACGACATAGCGGTGCGGCTGTTCGGCCCCGCGGTGGACCGGGAGGTCGCGGATCCGCAGATTTTCGCCGAACGTGATCGCCGGGTGGCCGAACGCCTGGGTGCGGGGCTGAGCGTGGTGGTGGACGCGACGAACGTGTTGCCCCAGGCGAGGGTGAGACTGGCCGCCATCGCCGGTCGTTTCGGTTCCCCTGTCGTGGTGCTGCGGTTTGCGCAGCCGCCGTCGGTGCTGATCGCCCAGAACGCCGAGCGGGACAAGCGGCTGCCAGTGGAGCAGGTACGTGACTACGCGGCACTGATGGCCGCGCATGCCACGGTCGAGCGGTTGCGCGCGGAGGACGTGTGGGCAGTGCATGACGTGCCCGGACGTGATCAGCAGGTTACGCCGGCGCAGGCCGTCGCCCGGTTTGATTTCGACTGACCAGCTACTCACCTTCCTCGCGGGTGAGCAGGTGGATGCGTGGGTGGTGGCCCTTGGGAACACCCGGGTTTGTGAGCGCAGCAGCCAAGGGCGACCGGTGGACCAGGCACCGGTCCATGACACGCACTTCGTGGGTGAGCACGGCCGGACGGGCGCCGGACGCCGCCCCCGGCGTCATCACCAGGACACGAGAACGATGCAGCTGGTACCCGTGGATCTGCATTTAAAATTAAGCCGTACGGCATGCCGGAGGTGTCGGCATCATGAAGGGGAGGAATTGGCGATGGCCGTGCCGTACGTTCGCCAGGAGCCACCGGCCAGCCCGGAGCTGATCGCCCGGTTGGAAGAACACCTTGGGCGGGCCTTGCCCGCCGACTACGGGCCTACCTGTTGACTCAAGACGGCGGGCGGCTGGACAACAACACCGGAGCGGTCAACACCGTCTTCGGCCTGGGTGAGGTACCCAAGTGGGCCAGCATGTGGCGAGTGCTGGACATGATGCAGGGGCGGATGCCGGAGTGGTTGCTGCCGGTGGCCAACGATGAGTACGGCAACTTGTACGCCATTTCGCTGCGGCCAGAAGGCTTCGGGTCGGTGTGGTTTGGGATCATGAGGAGGAGGCGGACGAGGGGGAGCCGGCGAGCGAGGAGAGCATCACCTTTAAGGGATGGGAGTTGGGCCGGGCTCGTGGAAGGGTTGCAGCCGCTCCAGAAAGCCGCCGCGAGACCCGAGCGCATACTCCTGATGCGGCGCCGCCCCTTGCCCCGAAAAGCTATGTCGGCGACGATTTGGCGCCGGTACTCGTCGGCGGCCTTGTAGGCGAGGATGGCTCGGCCTCTGGAAGGAAAGCAGTCGTGCGGTGCAGAATGATGCGGGTTCAGACCGGAACGCCGTTGGTGCTCTCCGAAGGATCCTGAAGGCTATGCAGGATGCGCAGCGGCTCGCCTGCCGATGAGATCCTGGCTGCGGTGGATCAGATGGTGGTGCGGGTTCGTTCACTCGTCGTCGGTGTACCCGAGCTTCTGTAGGTGGTACCAGTCGGCGTACAAGCCTTGCTGGGTAAGGAGTTGGCGGTGCGTGCCGGTTTCTGCCAGGCGGCCTTGGTGCATGACGTAGATGGTGTCGGCGTGGCGGACGTTGGCCAGCCGATGGGTGATCAATATGGTGGTTTTGCTGCCCTGGCGGGCTTTGACGGTGTTGAACAGGGCTGCCTCGGCGCGGGCGTCGAGAGCGGCGGATGGTTCGTCCATGATCAGGAAGTCGGTGTTGCGGAGGAATCCGCGGGCGGCGGTGATGCGTTGCCATTGGCCGCCGGACAGGTCCTGGCCTTGCGCGAAGGTCCGATCGAGCATGGTGGCGTAGCCGTAGGGTAGGTCGAGGATCATGTCGTGGGCGGCTGCCTCGAGTGCCGCGTTCTCGATGCGGTCCTGGTCGGGTGGGGTGTCGATGTCGCCCATGGCGATGTTGGTGGCCGCGCTGAAGGGCCATTCGTAGAATTTCTGCGATACGACTGTGATTCGCCGCCGCAGCGCGTCGGGGTCCAGTTCCTCGATGGGTGTCTGGTTCCACCGGATGCTTCCGCTGTCAGGGGTACGTAGTCCGGCGATGATCGCGGCCAGGGTGGTTTTGCCGGAGCCGTTCTCCCCGACGAACGCGACGGTCTGCCCGGCCTGGATCGTCAGTGACACGTCGGCCACTGCCGGGGTGTCACGGTCGGGATACGCCAGGGTGACCCGGTCGATGTTCAGGGTGTGTAGGGCTTGCGGGTCTTTGCTGCCGCTGGCGGCCGGCAGGTACTGCTCGGCGCGGTCCATGAAGTCGGTGTAGTCGCGGAAGTGCCGGCCTTCGGTGTAGAGCCGGTCGATCTGGTAGGTGACGCTGGCGAGCGCGCGTTGGGCGACCTGGACGGCGATGACGCCGGTCGCCGCGGCGGACAGCGGGATCTGGTCGTCGAGCAGCAGGATACCGAGTAGGACGTACACGGCGGTGGTGGCGATGCCTCCCACGGCGGCACCGATGCTGGTCGTGATGGTGACCCGGCGGGCCAGCCGTAGTTGGATCACGGTCTCGGCGTTCATGACCCGGTCGTACTGGTCGAGCAGGAAGCCCCGCAGGCCGTAACTGCGCAGCTCAGTCGCGGGTTGGCGGACGGCCATCAGATGATTGAGCAGCCACAGCCGGCGGCGCCGTACGGTCCCGGCGAGGTAGGTCTGGTACTGCAGGTGCCCGGCCCGCAACGCCGCCCACGCGCTGGGCACGGTGGCCAGGACGAGGGCGGCCAGCAGCAGGGGGTGGATGACCACGACGGCGGCGGTGACCGCCAGGACGCCGACGGTGCCGGCGAGCAGGTTCATCGTGGCCTGGACGAGCTGGGTGGTGGACTCGCAGCCGCGCCATGCCCGTTCCATCTCGTCGGCGAACGCGTCCTGGTCGAACGATTCCAGCCGTACCACCGTGGTCGTCTCGAACAGGCGACGCTGCACCTGCTGATCCACCAACGGGGTCAGCCCGTTCTCCGCGAACCCGGTCGCTGACCCCAGACCTGCCCGGATCGCAGTGAGCACCGCGAGTACGAACAGAGCGGGCAGCGCCGCCCGCACCCGGCCCGGTGTCGGTCCGGCGGTGAACAGACCGATCAGGACCCGCTGGGTGGCCAGCAGACCGAAGGTCGACATCACGCCAGCCAGCACGGTCGCGACCCCGACGATCACCGTCCTGGTGCGGTTGGCCTGCCAACTCACCCGAAACGCGGCATCGGCCAGGCGGGGCAGTTCGGCAAACACGGTCAGGATGCCCGCGTCAGCGCGGGCCCGCAGGCCGCTTTCCCACCACACCGACCGCAGTTCTGGCAGCACGGTCGCCTCGCTGTCCACCGGTTGCCCGGGCACCGCGTCGGTGGTGGCGGCCATGACATCTCCTCACCTGTGCCGCGGGCGTGTGTGGCCGACGTCGTGTCGTTACGGACGGTGCGCGGGCGATGCTGGTCGCTGACGCGGCCAGCCAGCCACGGTGATCGGGACCGGCGCCACACTCGCCGCGAGTACCGCAGCGGTGTAACGCTCCAACGGTTGCGGCAGAGCATCCGGCGGGTACCAGCCCAGCACATCGCATTTGTGAGGTTCGGCGTTACGGACCGGACCGTGTCGCACCGGATCGTGGAGCACGTGAAACCCGAAGCCGACGCGGGGCCGCCGGTCGGCGTTGAAGTAGTGCACGACCGCCGCCGGTGTCAGGTCGGATTCGGTGAGAGCCAGGCCAGCTTCCTCACCGGCTTCGCGGATGACCGCGGTGACGACGTCCTCGCCGGTGTCGGCCTTGCCGGACACGACATTCCACTGGCCGCCGGAGTACACGTGCGCGGCGCGCAGCCCCAGCAGCAGCCGGCCGGTGCGATCGCGGAGGATGAGGAACACATCAACGTTGGCGACCTGGTCGTTGCCGCTCACGCCGGCCAGTCCAGCTGCGCTGACGGCACGCCGACGCCACGGGCGGACGCGACGGCCGCCGCTCGACCGGCCTGGTCTGCACCTGGAAACGCGAACACTTTGCCGGCGAACACCACGTACCTGGTGGTGTCGGTCCCGTAGTCGGCGTACCAGCTTCCGGGGGCCGACGCCGCGGCGAGCTGCTCGGCGAGCCGGTCGGCGTCCTCATCCGGGCAGGTGAAGTCGATCAGGGTCCAGAGCGCGCGCTGATCGTCGGTGACGCTGCGCGCGGTGATGCGTTGAACCCGCTGCACGGTCACCGGCACGTCAACAACCGCGTCCACGCCCAAGCCCTCAGCATCCCCGTCGCCGCCATCGGTGTTCGCCCTCCGCGCAAGTTGCTGCCGCCAACGCCTCGGCAGTCTAACCACCGGGTCGTACTCGTGTTCGATGACCCGCAGCCGTCCCGCGGAACACGACAGCTTGCGACTGGACGCCCGACCGGCCCCCGTTTCCGGAGGTCGTGACGATCATTGGCCGTGCTCTGCTACTGGGGGATCGGCCCGCAGCCGGGGCCCGGCCGGCGGCACTACCAGCGGTGGTGTGCCACACCGGTGGCATTCGAAGGACCGGTGCCCCCTGGGTGAAACGGACCCTCCTGATATCAGGAGGTGTTGAACGGGGAGGACTGGGCGGAGATCCGTCGTCTGCATCGGGCACATGTTCGTGTGAACCTGTGCGAGGTGGCGACCGCAATTGCACAGGTCAGCCCAGGTGCGATCATGTGCGCGTGAACGAGTGTGTCTTTTGCGGGATCGTTTCGAGTCTGCTCCTCGTCCCGCTCGGCCCACCTCAACCTGTAGGCAATCAGCAACCATCTCGCTCGACAACGACATAGCGATAGACCGTGTAGCCCCTCCTCGGCCGGCGGGACGGCCAGAGCGACGGTCCTGACGCGACGTGACGGTTGAAGCATTCGGTCGCCGAAGAAATCAGTGCCTTCGTGGCTGGCTGCCTGACAGACTCGGCGCATGGCTGTGGTGGTGCCGGAGTTGTCCGCGGGGCCGTACGTCTTGCGCGCGTTTCGGCCAGCGGATGTTCGCCTGGTAGCCGAAGCCTCCGCGGATCCGTACATCCCGTTGGTGACCAGCGTTCCGGTGCCGTTCACCGAGGATGACGGGTTGGCCTTCATCACCCGTCAGCATGTGCGTGCCCGAGACAACGTGGGCTACTCGATGGCGATCGCGGATCGTGTCACCGACCGGGCGGTAGGGTCAATCGGCCTGTGGCTGCGCGATCTCGACGCCGGACGCGCGTCGGTCGGGTATTGGATCGTGCCCTCGGCCCGAGGCAACCACGCCGCCGGTCACGCCCTACGTGCGGTGGCCCTGTGGGCTCTCGGCGTGCTGCGGATTCCGCGCCTGGAGTTGTTCGTCGAACCGGGGAACACCGCCTCGATCCGCACCGCCCAGCACGCCGGCTTCGTCCAGGAAGGGCTGCTGCGAAACTGGCGGGAGATCGGTGGTACCCGGCGCGACATGCTCGTCTTTTCACTTATCGACGCCGATTCCGGGTCCCAGAAGTCAGACCCCTTCCCTGGTGCTCGAGCCCGTGCTGCACCAACTGCGCGCCGACGCGGGCGAAGTGTTCTGATCAGACTTTGCTCAACGTGGCCGGCGACCCGATCTCAGACGCCGCCGAAGGCGATACCTGCTTCACCGAGACCGCCTGGGTCACGGTGTCCAGCAAGCCGTGACAGCGACGGTGCGGGCAGTCGTGTCCACTGCTGCTGCACCACGCAGGTGTCGCCGCGCTGTTGTCAACGACTCGCAGAATTGCCGCCCGACACGGGACTGCGTGCACCATTCTGCCCTGTCGCGGACGCTGTAGCTATGCAGGTCTGGCCCGGCTATCTGGCCGTGAACCGTTGCTCCTCGGCACGCCCGAGGCCCTCCGGCTGGGCTGACGTCGTGGTCGACCGCGTTTGATTGCGGCTGTAGGTTACTCGGCATGACCGCCCCCCTGGGTGCTATGCCGTCGCCGCCATTCCCGGATCCGGAGTCCGCCGTGCTCAAGCTGATCGTCGAAAACGCGATCGATGCCATGAACTCGGGAGAGGCAACCCCCGAGATGGCGATCTTGCACGCGGCTGTGCATGGTTGGTACGAGGGTCACACATCCAGGGCGAGGACGCCTGCCCAGGCTGCGACTTTCGCGGCGGTCTACCGAAGCAGCAGGGACCTGGACACCCCCGGCGGACCTGACCTCACCCGACGCGGCGGTGGACACCACGCGTGGCGAACGTGACGAATAGGGGGACCACCTCCTAGCCGTGCTGCTGCACGCCTTCGGCCTGCCCGTGGAGAAGCTCGGCAGCCAGTCCCAGCAGCGTGCCATCACGAGCGAGTTCCGCACCGGAACTATCCGCCCGACCCTGCTCGTCACACCCCGGCGCGCCTAGGTCATCGCCGCCAAGACCCTCTGCGCGCTCCTGGTTGGGGCCGTGACCGGGGTGCTCGCCGCGGGTACCGCTGCCGGTGCCGGCAGCATCGGACTCGCCATCCGGGGAGTCACCGTGTGTCCGGTGGTGCTCAAGTGCCGGCGGTTCCCGCCGATCTGGTCGGTGCTGGCACGGTCCCGGCGGCCGGGCGGTTAGCCTGCGGCGCCCGCATACCGCTGCTATTGCGTCCATGGTCGGGCCACGGGCCTGGAGTGCATGGCGACGTGAGCACCACGACCGGCACCCGCCACGGCCAGCCGTTGCAAGGGTGGGACGCTGGCTGGAGCAGCGTCTCGTTCGTTTTCGACATTCGTCCACCTTCGGCGGCCATCTACAGTGATACGAACAATGTCGACGGCCGCACACGCGTATCTGAGCCGGGGGTGGTGCGAGGATGGGGCAGGAACCTCGCAGCCTTGCGCCGTACCTTTCCGCACGTCACTTCTTCGGAGCGGAGTTGCGGCACTGGCGGGAACAGCGGGGCCTCTCACAGGACCAGTTGGGTCGTGCGGTCCATGTCAGCGGAGACCTCATCGGGAAGGTCGAGAAGGCGACGCGATGGCCTCCCGGAGGGCTGGCCAAGGCATGTGACAGCGCCCTGGGTACCGACGGAGCGTTGCAGCGGCTCTGGCCCTTGGTCGAAGGGCAGCGAGTAGGTCAAGATCAGCCCGCTGTCGCGGTGGATGTGGACAACGCCGGCAGCGATGCGGACAACCCCTCCGTGCCGGTCCCGTGGCCGTCGTCTACCTGGAAGATGACATTCCAGGTAGACGAGGAGGGCAACGTGTGGGCACACGTCGATCGGCGGACGCTTCTCATCGGCAGCGCCGCGGCACTGGTCGGCCGCCAGTCGTTGCACGCGCGCCCAGCCGCCGCATCCGGATCCGACGATCCGTTCGGGTTCGCCAGATTCGCCGCCGAGCGGTGGCCGGGCCTGCGACTGTCACAGCCGCTGCCCGACTTCGGCGTCGACTGGAACGTGCTGGTCCCCGGCGGTCGAGCCATGGCCGGTTCCGAGCTGGCCGTTCAGGTGTACGCCGCCCGCGGCGGGTCCGGCGGGCACCTGCAGGTCAGGATCGACGACCTGCGGCGCGTTGACGAGTTCGCCGGGCGGCCGGGCCGGGCCATGCTGGTCGCCGCCGACCAGACCGGCGAGGATCCGCGCTTCTACCTGCTCGACGCCCGTGATCTTCGGGGTCGGTCCCCGGCCGCCGGCGGTGGACCGCTCGACATCGCGGTTCCCGGAGCCTACGAACTGGATGACCTGACCTACGGCATCGTCTGGGCCGCCGCCAATCTCGACGACGCCCTGCGCGCCGATGACCGGCTGCTGGAGGAGACCCGCGCCGACCTGGCGATGTACGAGCGGCTGTCGGCCTCGGCCGTCAGCCGGGAGGCGGCGGCCGGTCTGAGCTCGGTCGGGCACATGTGGCTCGGGTCGGATTTCTGCGCCCGCCACATCCTGCGGACCCTTCCCGACCTGCCCGAGCTTCCGGCGTTCTGGACCCGGGAACAGCGCGGCGAGGAGGCCAGCACCTGGCTGCTGTTCGACCACAAGCACCGCTACCTGCACCAGACCATGCGGCTGCTGGGAGCGGGCGTCGTTCGCGCGTTCTGCGTGCCGGAGCACGCGGTCGCGCTGTCCGCCCGGCCCGAGCGGGTCCTGCTGTTCCTGGCAGTGGCGCTGATGGAGTCCCTCGGTATCCACGTGCAGGTCACCATGGAACGCGACTACGGCTCGGTGGAAGGATTCGTCGTCGCCCCCGCGAAGCAGGCCATCATCGCCAACTGGGTTCGTGGTGACGGGATGTGGCACGTCGACGTCACCGGCCACACCCGGCTTGTCCACCGGTTCACCGACATCGCCCGCGATGTCGCCGCCCATTCGATCATCGACGGGCCGAGCCCGGCGATGCGGCTGCAGGCGCTGGCGCACTACCTGGACCTGGACTGGTCCTGGCTGACCAGGCGCTGCGGCGATCTGGGCCAACATGGAACCGCGTCGCTGGTCAGCACGCGCAGCCGGCTAGTGTCCTCGGCAGGCGTGGACGCGGCCTGCGCCTTCGTGGGGTCCCTGGCGACGCCTCGATAGCCAGCCGGACGTCCGCGGGCGGTCGCGGGCGCGAGAGCGAAGGACTGACTGGGTGAGCAGGCAGCAACAGGCGCGGGTAGCGGTGTTCTCCCTTGGCGGCACCATTGCCATGACGCCGCAGCCGCAGGGCGGTGTCGTTCCAGCGCTGTCCGCCGCCGACCTGGTCGCAGCCGTCCCGGGCCTGGCCAACCTGCCGATCGAGGTGGAGGTCCACGACTTCCGGCGCCTGCCCGGAGCGTCACTGGGATTCGCCGATCTGCTCGCTCTCGCCGCCGAGATCGACCGACAGGTACGCGGCGGCCTCGACGGGGTGGTCGTCACCCAAGGCACCGACACCATCGAGGAGACCGCCTACCTGCTGGACCTGCTCAGCGACGGGGACGCCCCGGTAGTGGTCACCGGCGCGATGCGCGCCGCGAGCGCCGCCGGCGCCGACGGTCCAGCGAATCTCCTGGCGGCGCTGCGGGTCGCCGCCGCTGACCATGCCCGAGGGTTGGGGTGCCTGGTCGTGTTCGCCGACGAGATCCATGCCGCGCGCGCCGTGCGCAAGGCCCACGCCACCAGCATCACCGCGTTCACCTCCCACCCCGGGTCCATCGGCTACGTGGTCGAGGACCGGGTACACGTTGCGCTACGCCCGACCCGCAGCCCGCGGATCCCTGCCACCAACCCGGACCGCCATCCGAACACCGCCGTAGTTCCAGCCGTCCTCGGCGACGACGGCACCCTGCTGCGGCTGGTCGCCGCACAAGCAGACGGGCTGGTCATCGCGGCCTTCGGCGCCGGACACGTGCCGGCGTCCTGGGTACCCATTCTCGAGGACAGCTGTCGCCGGATCCCCGTCGTGCTGGCCTCACGAACCGGATCCGGTTCGGTTCTGGCAAACACCTACGGCTTCCCCGGGTCCGAATCAGACCTGCTCGCCCGCGGTCTGATCTCGGCGGGATCCCTCGACGCCTACAAGGCACGGATCCTGCTGCACCTGCTGCTGATGGCCGAGACCAGCCCCGCCGACATCCGTACGATCATCGCGACCGCCGCCGCGACGGCACCGAGCCCGGCCGCCGCAGGACACTGACCCCTGTTACCCGCGCCTTGAGGAGCCCGCCGTCGTGCACAGTCACGAGCTGACCACCGGTCGCACCTTCGGAGTCACCTTCGAGCACGGCGAGGACTTCTTCCCCACCCTCGCCGAGTTCTGCCGCAACAACGGCATCCGCCACGGGTACATCCCGATGTTCCTGGCCGGCTTCGCCGAGGCCGCCATCGTCGGCACCTGCGACAAGCTCGAAGACCCAGGCGCCCCGGTGTGGACCCGCGTCCACCTGACGAACGTCGAGGCGCTGGGCTGCGGCACGCTGGCCTACGACCCTGACCACGACCAGGTACTACCCCACATCCACACCAGCCTCGGAGAGAAGGAACGCTCCGCTGTCGGGCACACCAGCCACCTGCTGGAGGCGAGGGTCCAGTTCCTCGTCGAGATGCTGGTGGTGGAGGTCCTCTCCCCGGTGATGACGCGGCCCCGCAACCCCGATCTCTACGACGTGCCGCTGCTCACCTTCGAACACCCGCAATGATCTGAGGCGCTCACCCCCGGGTGGCTCGGCCACCAGCGCAGCCGCCAGCACCGTTACCGAACCCGCCCGTGGGCCCGGTTCGGCGCCGTCCGGGTTCCGCGTGACCGCGGCACGTCCGCAGTCCGCGCGAGCATTTGACCGACACGATGAGCACCTGGGCCGTCGCCGGCACCGGCCGGCAGGTGCCCATCAACGCGACCAGTCAGATGAAGCTGATCGCCAAGGCCGCCGCAAAGGTCGGCACCCGGCGATCTCACGCCGCCGCTGGGCAAGCACGACAGGCGATAGACGTTCGCCGTTGGTTCACACAGATCGTCCGGGGCCGCCACCGGTACAGTCCGTTGACTGGATCCACGGCGTTGGCCGCTCTGACAACCCAGCCGAGCCCGAGCCAGCGAGAACGGAATAACGGCGCCGGGCGGGAGGTGCACGGCCAGTCGCCGCGGCGGTGATCTGCCGCCGTTGAACGCATGTTGCTCCTGGGCCCTACGGCGATCGCCTGGCCAGGGTGAGACGGTCGGTTGTGCGCTGGACCTGTGCCGCCAGTGTTGACTGTGCGCGGCGCATCGCGATGTGGACCGGGCTGTTGTCTGGGTATCGCGCCAGGATCTCCTCCAGGCGTTGCGGGAAGGTCATTGGTTGGCCGCGCGGTCCGGTGGTCAGGTCTGCGGTGGCCAGGGCGTCGGCCACCGGGCTGGTTTCGAGCGGAAAGTCGTCGAGTTCGTGGACGAGATCGCGTTCGGTGGCCTCGAACCGTGCGCCGCTGTGGTGGGCTACCAGGGCGGCGAGGCGCGGCGGGTAGCCGCACCGCAGCAGGTAGCGGGCGCCGTCGATGGCGTGCATGCCGATGGCGACGAGGTCTGGCGCGTAGCCGATGTCGTGCAGCCACGCGGCGGCGACGATCAGCCCTTGGTCGGCGGTCGGAACGGCTGGTGTGAGCTCGGCGGCCCGCCGGGCGACCGCTTGGACGTGCCGCCACCGGTCGGCCAGGTCGGGTACGTCGAGGTGGCGCCGGGCGAGGGCGGCGGCGTCAGCGACAAGATCGTCCACGGTTCGAGGCTAACCGGCCGCCGGTGATCTTCGGACGGGTCCGGCCCGGACCTTTCCAGACGTCCTCAATGCTGTGGAAGGTCCCCGCAGGTCACCCGATGTAGGGCCGGGGCAGGTCGGCGAGGGCGTGGTCGATGCGTAGCCGCATGGACGGGTGGATATCCAGGTCATCGAGCCTGGCTGGGTCGACCCAGACGACCTCGCGTGACTCGCTGGAGGTGGTCAGCGTGCCGCCGGTCGGTCGGGCGGTGAAGCAGATCGAGAACTGTTGGCGTACCTCACCGTCGTCGTAGGCCATGACGTGGTTGGGGTTGGTGTAGATCCCGACCAGGCCGGTGACCTCCACGTGGATGCCGGTCTCCTCGAGCACCTCGCGGACGACCGTCTGCGAGATCGATTCGCCGATGTCGTGGCCCCCGCCCGGCAGCGCCCACCGGTCGTTGTCGGTGCGGTGGATCATGAGCAGGTCGCCGTTGGCGTTGCGGACGGCGGCGACGACGGACGCGACGACGCTGTTGGCGGGGGGCGCGTCCGGGTCGTTGAAGTAGTCCTTGCGGGCCATCGGTTAGCTCCTGCTGTTGAAGTCGGCGATCAGCCCGTCGATGTCCGTGGTGGGGGTGGCCTGCGCCCACACCTTGTCGAAGCTGGACAGGTAGTGGTCGACGACTCGACCGCCGGGGATGCGGCGCAGGTGCAGCACCGGGTTGTGTGCGGCGGGCGAGCCGTAGACGTGGGTGTTGACCAGCATCGTGTCGTCCGCCCGGAAGATCGACGCGTACAGGGTGGTGTCGTGCAGCCGCAGCTGTACCTCGGGTATGGCGAGGATGGCGTCGTAGTATTTCAGGCTCAGCAGGACGCGGTGGGCCACGCCGCTGCCGAATTGTTCCTCCGCACCGCGAAGGCGCACCGCCGCGCCGTTGGGATCGCCCAGCAGCAGCCGCACCTGGCAGCCTTGACGGGCCCGTTCGCCCAGTCGCCCGATGTCCTGGATCTCCGGGAGGAACAGGCCGGCGAAGACGAGGACGTCGACATGTTCGGTGGCCTGGTCGATCAGGGAGCGCCACAGCTCCGCCGGTACCGACGATCGTGACGGGTAGAACTCGACCAGCTCGGCGCGCCCTGCCGTCACCGTGCGCTGGTCGCTGGCGATCGAGGGCCAGAGGTAGGTCTCCTCGACGCCGAGCAGCTTGGCCATCGCCGCCCGGTGCGGGCGGTGCGGAACCCGCTCGCGGGTGATCCAACGCTCCACTGTCTTGGTGTCGACGGAGACCAACTCGGCGCACCTGGCGACGCTGAGACCGCGCGGACATGGCACCGCGCAGCCGCTCGTTGGCCATCAGACCTCGAACCCTCGACAGGGACGCACAGGGGCGTTTCTACCAGCACGTGGACGTCCCTGAAAGTCCCTACCGGGCGGTATTCGGGTCCCTACGCAATGCGATCCAATCGGACGACGCCGGAGAGCTGATGCGTTCACTCGGGTTTGCCTCTGAAGACCGGGCCTGGCGAGAGGAGAAGTCTTGTGGCACAGCTGGCCGCCGAGCTGACCCCGCTGGCGTCGGCGCGGCATTTTCTCGGCGCCGAGCTGCGGCACTGGCGCTGTCTGCGTGGCATGTCTCTAGCAACGTTGGGTCGCGCTGTCCATGTCACCGGGAGCCTCCTCGGCAAGGTCGAAAAGGCGGATCGGTGGCCAGGCGCCGATCTCATCCGGCGGTGCGACATCGCGCTCGACGGCGCCGATGTGCTGTGCAGACTGTACGAACTCGCAGAGCACGAACGCCGAGGACTTTCCTCACCTGGAAACGGCCACCAGTCGGCGCCTGCTGGCCCGACTGCATCGTTTGTGGCTGTCATCCACGTACACGATGCGGCGCAACGGTGGCGCGAGGCATTGAGACAACCCGCAGCGGCGGCCGCACAACCGAGGCTTGGTTCCCGCGACGAGCAGGCAACGGCCCACGTGATCGAGATGGCCGCGATCCGCAGTCGCACCGCCGCCCAGAGGCGCAGCAACGAACGCGAAGGGACCGTGGCGTAGCAACCCTACGAGCGTCGGCGGCCGACGCGGTGATGGCTAAGCCGGCATCCTGTGCCGCGGCCCGCGCGCCGTGCGGACCACCACCGCGCTGGCCCCATCCTCCGGCCGCCACCGACGGTCCTGCTCGCACGCCCCGGTTGTAGGGCCGCCCGACTGTCGAAGTGCTCCCACCGCTTCGCGTTCCCTCGCCGCAAACGCCCACTCGATCAGGGCGGATCCGGGCTGTCCAGCGGCGACCCAGGCGCCCTCAAGACCGCCGACCGCCGCACGGGCTACGGGGCGGCGGCCAGCGTAAAGCCGTGACACGGTTCTGCGCTGCCGTGGTTCGGGAGCAGTGGGCACTGCTCGCCGAGCAGATCACGGTTAACCCTGCTGCTGGCCCAGGCCGGTGTCGTCGTCGTGGCATCAGACTCGGAGGACAGTCGGTCAGTTGAGCGCGGTCCGCCGTGCCGTGATGCGGGTCTATGGAATGAGTACCTTGGCGATGATCGCGCCGGCCAGCAGGTACGGGCCTAATGCGACCTGGTCGCCTCGGTCGAGACATCCAAATGCCAGGCGCATCGCAGTGATTGGTGCACCCAGCAGGTAAGGCAGCAGGGCCCCGGCGAGGATCACCCGGACCGGTCCAGTACCGAGCAGCACCCCGAGTACCGCGGCGAGATAGATGTCGCCCGCGCCGACCAAACCCGAACCGAGCAGCGCAAGGATGAGGTACCCCATGGCGAACAGCACGCCGGCGGCGACCGCTCGCCCGAGCATCCCTGGGCTGCCGTTGATCAGTGCCGCGGCGGCGACAAGGGTCACGACCACGGCGCCGCCCCCGGCGACGATCGGCAGCGGTAGCCGGTTCACGCGGATGTCGATGCCTGCCAGCACGACCGCGACAGCGGCCAGCAAGAGCCACGCCGCCACCAGGATCTGATCGCCGGAATGCACGGCCGGCAGCCGCCACGCCAACGCGGCGAACGCGGCGACGGACACCGCTACATAGATCCAGGGGTGGGCTACCAGCGTCGTGCGGCAGGTGGGGCAGCGCCCCAGGACGCGCACCCAGCCGCGCCATCCGCCGGGCAGGGCGCTACCGCAGCGCGGGCACTGGCCACCAGGCGCGGCACCAAGGGGTACCGACAGCCGGTACACCGGGCACGGGGCCAGCATTCCGACGACTGCTCCGATGGCGGTGCAGCCTGCAATCCAGGCGATCCTGGTCCAGTCGATGTCGTTGACGCTACCTGGGCGCTGCCGCGACCAGGGCCGCTGCCGGCCATGGGAACCAGCCCGCAGCACCGGCCCGCGGCGGCGTGACTACCGCTGGACGGGCTGCGGTGACCGGCCGGCGTGGTCGGGCCTTGTGCAGGCTGAGACGTCAGGCAACGTGCCGGCGGGGCGGTGCCTTGTGTGGTTAGGGATGCCAGGCGACCGAAGTGGGCCGGCGGCCTGTGCGCACGTATTCGCGGGCGAGTTGTCGAGCCTGGGTCGGGGTCAGCCGCAGCCAGTTCGGGTCGTACGGGGTGGGCTCGCCGCCGTAGTCGAAGATGATGCTCGCGTGGGTTGGCGGCAGGTGCGGGTCGTAGCCGAGGGCGCCGGCCGGATGCCCGATGTAGACGGCGAAGGACCGGGTAATGGGGCCGATGCCGATCTGTAGCCCGTAGGGCACGTCTTGGTGGTCGTCGGCGGGGCTGATGTCGACGATCTGAGCGACGCCGGCCTGCTCGATGTAGTCGAGGACGGTGTCGAGTTCCTCGACGGTGTTGACGGTGAGCTGGTGTGTACCGGTGGGTTGGGTGTCGTCGCGGCCCCACTCGACCAGGTAGCTCACCACGAGCCGCCGAGCATCGACCACAGCGGCCGTGCGGCCGTGTCGCTGTTGGGGACGCGCGCGCGCCGTCGCCCAGGGATCTGCCGGCGCGGCGGGAGCTGGGGTTGTGTCGTATTGGTCGACGCGGCCGGCGGCCAGGTACAGGACGCTGTCGCGGACTGCGCCGACCGGCAGGATGGTGCCTGGGGGTTTGACCAGCTCGGTGACCTCATACGCCAGTAGCACGCCGGCGTGTGGGTCGAAGATGAGCAGGTCACGTACGTCGCTGTCGATGCTGACTGCGATGCCCGGGCGGCCGGCCCGGTCGGTGAGCTGCCCGCGCGGGTTGAGGCTGGGGGTGTCGGCGAACAGGCGCAGTATCGCGGCCCGGACCGGGGTGCTGGGTGCGGTGTCGCGGTAGAGGTCGGCGATGGCCCGAAGCACGGATTGGGGACCGTTGGCGCGTGGGTCGATGGTGTCGAGTTGGGCAGAGAGCACGCCCGGGTTCGCCGACGGCGGGTCGGGCAGGCTGGCGCTGTGGCCGCCGGCGGGGAAGTCCTCGGTGTCGACGCGCACTGGCCGGGCGGTAGGCCAGCGTGGGTTGGTGCCGGCGGGCTGGTCGGGGAACCGGATGCGTTGCTCGCGCCCGGAGCGGTCCTCGGTGAGCCAGAACTGTTCGTCGAAGACGGCCAGGAGCGAGGTGGCGAACGACCAGTTGCGGAAGTCGATGTGGGTGTAGCGGCCGGTCTGGGTCTCATAGGGGGCGTTGGTGAGCTGGTCGGCCAGTTGAGTGAGGTCCCGGTGGACCGGGCTGACATCGCTGCCCGGGAGGGTGCTCGCCGCGACGGTGCTGGGTGCGTGGACGGCTGGCGTGCGCCCTGCGTGGGCCGGTGCCCTGGGCGGCTGATGTCGCTGGACGGGCAGCCACGTCGGGGCGGCGGCAAGGGCCGCTACGGCGGCGAGCAGCCACCGCCGACGACGAGCGGGGCGGGGCGGCCCACTGGCCTCGCCGTGAGGCGCGACGCCGGCGGGTGGCCGCAGTAGTCGACCTGCCGGTGGGGGTGCGATCTGGCCGTAGGTGTCGCCAGCGTCGGCGTGTGGATCGGTCACGGGTGTGCCTCCTCGATGTCCGTCGGCGTGCCGCCGCTGGCTGGGGCCGGGGGCGAATCGCGGCGGCGATCTTTCAGCTGGAGGCGGGCCGGTAGGTCGCCCGCATCGGTGTGTGGGGTGACCTGGTCGGTCCAGTGGAGGTTGGTCGGCCGTTGCCCGGTGGTGGCGTACAGGCGCGCGGCGGCGCGTGCCGCAGGTGGTGTGACGCGGGCCCGGTCAGGCCCGCAGAAGATCGGGTCGCCGCCGTAGTCGAATGCGATGGGTGCCGCGCGGTCGGGCCAGGGTGGGGCGCCGGGCTCGGATCCGATCGCCGCCTCCGGGCCCAGCCAGAGTACGAACGACCGGTCGGGGCGTCCAAGCCCGATCTGCAGGGCGGGCGGCCGCGGGTGGTCCCACGGGGACGCGTCGGTGTCGAGTTGTTCGGGTGGGTAGACGCCCACCACCTGCGGCCATCCGACGTCAGTCGCCTCATCGAGCGCGCGGTCGAGTTCGGCGACGCTGTTGACATCACGCCGGTTGCCGCGCCCCCAGGTCACGACGTACCTCGCCGGTGGCCTTCGGCCGGTACGTCGGTGGCCGTGGCCGCCACGGCTATGCCGTGCTGGATCGGGCGGCGGAGACGGCTGGGCGGGCACCGGTACCGCCGCGGCTCGTGGTGTCCCCGCGGAGGTAGACCGCGTCCGCCGCAGGCCGCCGTTGACACCGCTGGCCACGGCGGCGCCGGGATGGCGGTATCGCGCTTGGTCCGGCGGCGAACCCGCCTCTTGGTTGTTCGCGGCCGGGCGCCTGGCGGGGGTGGCTGGCTTCGCGCCAGCGTCGCGGGTGGGCTCGCCGGGGCCGCCGATCGGGGCTCGGCTACCGGCCGGGTGAGCCGCTGGTGGGGCGCGTCGGTGCCATCGGCCGTGGAAGGTTTCCCGCCGATGCGACGTCGCGTCGCTGTCTGGTCAGATTTCACAGGTCCATCTCCGGTGCGGGACGCCGACGGATGGGGTGCGGCCGACGCCGGTGAGGATGCATCCCTTGCGGGGGTTGGGCATCTGGTCGTCGGGGTCGGGTCGCCAGCGGCTGGCATAGACCACGCCTGACCGACCCGGCCGCCAGAGCGCCGGTGATGCCGGCCAGCACCTGGGCGCGGGGCAGCCTGCGGTGCAGTAGCAGCACCTCGATCAGGGCCCGGGTCCCTTGCATGTCTCCGTGCTTGGCGCGGGCGGCGGCCCAGAACGCCTCGTGCACGCTGGTAAACGACCCGTCCCGACGAGCCTGGGCCAGTGGGGTGGAGCCGGGCAGCGCGCCGGGCTTTCCGGCCAGGACCTCCAGGTAGTGGCCCAGCACCAGGTGCTCCCCGCCGCGGGCCACCAGCCGCGGATGGGTGGCCACCAAGCGCGTCCCGTCGAAGACCTCCACGATCGAGGCCGACAGCCGTACCCGCACGTGCCGGCCGATCAGCCGGGCCGGCACGGAGTAGCGGCACTGTCGCACCGGGATCCGCGCGTACCGGTCCACCCGTGGCGACAGCGTCAGGGCGCAGTCGAACGCATCCGCGGGCAGCGACCCCAGCGCCGACGCCTCCACGGCGAAGTCCGCGCCGATGCTGGCCGCGCGCCCGT
>WNGE01002614.1_pt1 | contig 23452 bp, 19 predicted proteins | sample 5400651 | NCBI WGS metagenome assembly WNGE01 (sample SAMN13153370, study PRJNA577476) | soil metagenome | isolation source: 60 cm soil or saprolite under grassland replicate 2 | place: USA:California | collected 2016-06-15
TGAACCACTCAAACGCACCGAATGTCGTCAGTCGCCTGCGTCGAGATTTAGGCACACTCGAATCTTATGGTGCGCTGATCGGTATTCTTATCGGCGCCGGAATCTTCCAGGTCACGAGCCAGGCCTGGGGTCTCACTGGCCCGAGCGTGATTTTGGGTTATGTAGTGCTGGTGCCGGCGATCCTGGCAACGTCGATTCCCTATGCGGCGTTTCTCTCCACTCCTTTAGGCGCCGAGCCAGGCGGAGAGTACCTCCACATCTCACGTACCCTGGGCGGTTATCGCATAGCCTTTGTCGGTACGTGGCTCAAGATCATTTCCTATATCGGCGCCGGGGCCTACCTCGCTAATGCGCTGGCCGGTTATGTGATTGCCTTTAGTCGGGGTACTTTAAGCGCGGCGAGGTTTCAGTTGCCGCTCGCGATCGTTGGTCTGCTGCTCTTCTATGCTATCCATGTTGCGGGGGTCCTCTGGTTTGGGCGCATGCAAGTGATTATGTGCGCTCTGAAGGGTCTGGCCCTCGTCGTTCTGATTGTGCCGGGGCTCTTCTTTCTTCATGCGTCTAACTACACTCCTTTTACGACCCACGGCTTGAGTGGTTTTGCCAGCAGCTTGCTGCCTCTCTTCTTTGCGTATGCCGGTTTCGAATCGTTGGCCCAGACAGCCGGCGAAACAAAAGACAGCACGCGACGCTTGCCCGGAATCCTTCTCAAAGGGATCAGCGCGACGGCCCTCATCTACGTCTTAATGTCCGTAGTTTCGTTTGGGGTTTTACCGGGAGAACGTTTGCAATCGAGTAGCGCACCAATGGCAGAAGTGGCCTCGGTGTACCTACCTACAGGTGCGGCTATGTTTGTAACTTTCGGGGCAATAATGGCGATAATGACCGCTTTGAATGGGACCTTTCTGGTGCCATCAAGGATGTCAATCATGCTGGTCCAGGATCGACTTGCGCCCTCGTGGGTTGGTTCCGTCAATGCGCGCACCGCAACACCAATTCGCGCGTTGACGCTCACCCTCGTTGCGTGCATCCTGCTGCTGATAAGCGGCCAGTTGTCGCTCGCGCTAAATGTTGCTGTCTTTGCGCTCGTAGTGCTCTATTTCATACACAGCCTGACGTTCCTTTTCCTGCCCCGGTTAAACCCGAAACTACAGCGCGAGATTACTCTCAACCTGCCTAATTGGCTCCAGCGGACGGCTGCCGTTGTGTCTTTAATTTCCATGGGCGTGCTTGTCGTAATTCAGTTGCTGAGGGATGCCGACACGTTGAAAACTTTGACGCTGAGCCAGAGAATCGACAAGCAATCGCTAACCAGCATTGAGCTTGTTTTCGTGTGGGGACTTGTTGGAGCGATACTGTATGGCGTTGCCCGGATACGAATGGCGCGAGTCGTCAAACTGCAGGGAACACCGAATGTAGAACCTGTGCCCGATTCCAAGAGTTAATACGACAATGCCGAGTCCTGAGTGATGAGTGCTGAGTGCTGAGTCCTGAGTGCTGCGTACTGAGTAGGTCATTGGTCATGATTGGTCATATATCATTTGACATTTCTCATTTGGCCATTTGTGCTGTTTGTGCTGTTTGTGCCTATTCGTGGCGTGGCACCCTTCAGAGCTCTAGGAGCTCTTGCGGGAAAGCTAAATGCCAAATGAGAAATGTCAAACGATATATGACCAATGATCTCTCAGTACTCAGTACTCAGGACTCAGTACTCAGGACTCAGGACTCAGTACTTTAGATTCAAGAACATGAGTGGCCATTTTAATCGCCGTCGTGATGAATTCCCGACGCTCGCCTCCGGCATTCATCTGCTCAGTCACAGTCTGGGACCGATCCCGCGCTCGGCGCGTGACTCAATGCTCTCCTACTGCGAGGCCTGGGAACATCACACGAGCGAAGACGCCTGGGCGACAAGCTGGTGGGAACTCTCGCAACATGTCGGCGATCGCATTGCCCAGATTCTGGGCGGAGTTCCTGGTTCGGTACAGATTCAGCCAAACGCATCGATTGCTCTTTCAACAGTTGCTTCCTGCTTTGATTTCACCAGATCGTGGCGCAACAAGGTGGTTACTACGGCGCTCGACTTTCCTTCGATGGAATACATCTGGGACGCGCAAAGAGAGTTGGGCGCTCGTGTAGAAGTTGTTCCTTCAGACAACGGCGTTGCTGTTCCGCTGGAGCGCATCTGTGAGGCTATCGACGACGAGACCTGCCTGGTGGCACTTTCTCACACGTCGTACCGCAGCTCTTATCGAGTTCAAGCGGCAGCGATAATTGAACGCGCTCATGCCAAGGGGGCCCTGGTTCTCCTTGATGTCTACCAATCTGCCGGTGCGATGAAACTAAACGCCGCGAAATGGCAAGCTGATTTCATGATAGGCGGCACCATAAAGTGGCTGTGCGGCGGACCGGCATGTGGTTATCTCTATGTGAGGCCCGAACTGCAACGGGATCTTCAGCCGCGCCTGACGGGCTGGGTCGCACATGCCGCTCCTTTCGATTTCGCTCACGCACCGATGAGGTACGCGAAATCGATTCGCCGGTTCGCGCAAGGAACGCCGAGTATTCCAGCGCTCTATTCAGCCCTGCCGGGCATACAAATGATCGAAGAGTTTGGGATCGATAACATCGTCAACGAGTCGCGAAGGCGAACGGAGAAAATTGTGGAATTTGCCTTGGCCCGTGGCTGGCAAATTAATAGTCCGCAAAACCCGGACGAAAGAGGAGCTTCGGTCATGATAGGGGTTGCCGATGGACCGGCTTTGGTTGAGCGTCTGGCGGAGAGGAAGGTTTTTGTCGACTGCCGGCCTGGAGCAGGGCTTCGCGTGTCGCCGCATTTTTTCAATACTGATGAAGAGGTGGAGCAAGCGTTAGCAATTCTCAATGAATTGATTGCATGATAAGCCATGAAAGCAACGAATCCGCAAGAAGAACAAGCAGCGCCGGAATTTAGTCTGCTGGACGGCGCGGGAGCCGAATGGAAACTGGCAGACCATCGGGGCAAGGTGGTTGTGCTCCTTTTCTATCCGGGAGATGAAACTCCCGTTTGCACACGACAGCTGTGTTCGGTCAGAGATCGTTGGGAAGATTACACCGCAACTGGCGCAGAGGTGGTGGGCATCTCGACAGGCTCGGTGGAATCTCACAAAAGCTTTGCCGAGAACCACAGTCTGCCATTGAGGCTGCTTTCTGACCCCGGAGGGATGGTCGCAAGGCTTTTTGATTCTCGCTCGTTATTTCCTGGGAGGGTTGCGCGGTCCGTTTTTGTAATCGATGCGGATGGCATCATACGCTACAGAGATGTTCGCCGTGTGGGTTTTATTCGGCCTAAGGATGACGAGATCATCCGAGCGATTCGCGAAGCGCAAGAACAGTGAAACGCTGGAACAAACGGTCGATGAATCCACAGATACGCAGATTTCGCAGATTTAAGAAACGACAGTAGGCAGGAGCACGAAGCAGGAGCAGGATTCCAGTGTGGCGCTCGTATTCTTCCGGTAGCTGGGCTCAACGCTCAACGCACCTGCCGAGTGCTCCTTGCTCCTGCCTACTGCTCCTGCCTTTCTTAGTCTGCGTAATCTGCGTAATCTGTGGAGAAGCAGTTCGGTAATCATGTCTGAGAGGCTATAATCCCCGCAAGAAGGAGAAACTCGATGCCGGACGCAATCAAATGTAAACACTGTGGCGAAAAGCGTGCACCGCTGGGCTTTGCCCCGCTGCCGAATGAATTGGGCCAGCAGATTGCTAAGGAGATATGTCAGCCCTGCTGGAGCGGCTGGCTGCAAAAGCAAAGTCAGCTCATCAACCACTATGGCTTGGATCTAACTAATCCCGACGCACAAACATTTCTGATGGACAACATCAAGGGTTACCTGTTCGCAGACACCCCGCAACTCGCACAGATCGACACTTCTAAAGAAGGATCGGTAAAATGGTGAACGCCACCGAATTAAGCAAGAGAAATTAGCCACAGAGAAACGCCGATAACACGGATCAGAACGATGAGTAGTAATAAAAAGTCAAGAAACCTCCGAAAGTTATTATTCTGTTTTGGATCGGTGTCATCCGCGTTAATCTGTGGCTCCTCTTGCTGTGCGCCGAAGGACCTTGAAGAGCCGCGAAGGTCGTTCACTTAGATTCCCCCTTTCTCCCTTTTTGACGGCTTAACATTTGCTTCACCCCCGGGTCGGTTTACCCGAACCCTTTAGAACCCCTAATTGTATTTGCGTCACGCGTCGCTAATGGACGGGTGGCATATTTTGAGTCGAACGTGTGTTTTTCAGACTCTGTCTGAAGGCAACGAACAAACAGGAGGTTTCGACAGAATGAGATCTACACTTGCGGCAATCGTGGCCACCGCCGCTATGGCCTTACTTCTTTCCGGCTGCAATCCGGAAACCAACACCAATGTTAACGCAAACGCGAATTCTAATATGGCAACTGCCAACACCAACATGTCTTCCAGAAACGCCAACGCGAACGCCAACGCCAACACAAACAGGGCTCCAACACGCGAAGAGTACGAGAAGGATAAGGAGAAGATCCAGCGTGAAGCCAAACAGGCTGGCAGGACCATCGGAGCCGGTTTGAATGATGGTTGGCTTTGGACCAAGGCACGTTTCGAATTGGCAGCCGCGAGCGATCTTCGCGATTCAACCATCAACGTCGACGTCAGCGATGGAGTGGTCACGCTGACTGGGACGGTAGCTAACGCGGCCCAGAAAGCGAAGGCTGAACAGATAGTAAAATCACTCGACGGCGTGAAAGCAGTGAAAAATATGCTGAAGGTATCTCCGAGCGGAAATACCAATAGCAATGCAAACGCCAATAAGACTAAAGGTAAGTAAGTGGCACAGGCTTTAGCCTGTATTCTGGGAAAGACCCGTAGGGCTGAGCCACGAATCGAGAAAGGGTTTCGTTCTTCAAGCGCCAACGGCGTGAAGGTGCCAATAAGGAACCATGGCCCAAGGGCCAAAGCCTGCTCTGGCGTTTCGCTTCGTTGGCGCTGAAAGGATGAGCTATCTGTGAAACAAACCGTCATCTTCTGGTTTTTCTTGAGCAGGTTTTTTTGAGTAACCAAGCGATCCAATAAACTACACGAACCAAAGACACGAACTGACAGGAAATATTGTTAGTGTTACTTCGTGTGATGCGCACTTCGTGTGATGCGCGTGGATCATGTTTTGAGTCAGGTTTGGTTGCGGCCGGAGCCGCGTTGTGCCACTGCGGAAACACCGCGGTTAATCTGCGTAACATTCCCTCCCGGACAGAAACAAAGATATTTACTGTTGCCTGTTTCTAAGCTAAGCTTTCGCCACTCTTTCCAAAATGAGGGGTTTGCCGGCGTTCTTCTCTGCCAGCATACAGTTCTCGCAAAATAGATTATGGGGATTGGGTGTCTATGCCACTAGTCTGCCCGCGGGTCTTTGCCGCAATCATCGCACTGTTTTCCCTTTTAGTTCCATTGCCCAGATTCGCTCGAGCACAACGCAGCGCGCTCGACACCTACGCGATCACCAATGCTCGCATCGTGCCTGTGTCTGGTCCGGTGATCGAACGCGGTACTGTGGTTGTTCGCAATGGTCTGATTGCTGCTGTCGGTGCGAACGTTAGCGCACCGCCTGACGCGCGCACGATCGACGGCACAGGTCTGACCGTCTACCCCGGCCTGATCGATTCGTACACGAGTCTAGGCATTCCGGAACCGTCCCCATCTCCTTCGCCATCGCCGGGCGCAGGCGGATTTTTGCAAGCCCTGGTGCGGCAACCCGGCGCCACTGTCGGCGCTCCAAACTCTTCCCAGCCAGTAGGCCTTCAGCCCGAGCTAATGGCTGATGATCTAATAAAACCTGGCGCCGCCGAAATCGAGTCAGAACGAAACGTCGGGATTACGACGGCCCTAACAGCACCCCGGTCGGGGATCTGGATGGGACAATCTGCATTGATCGACTTGGCCGGGGACACGCCGCAGCAAATGATTGTGCGCTCGCCGGTGGCCATGCATGTTGGTTTCAACCCACTGCGCGGAGGATACCCGGGATCTCTGATGGGGGTCTTCGCTTCTTTACGGCAGATGTTGCTGGACACTCAACGCTACCGCGAATCGTTGCAAGTTTACGAACGCTCGCCGAAGGGGATACGTCGCCCTGATCGTGACAAGTCGCTCGCTGCTTTGATCCCCGTGCTCGAAGGGCGGATACCCGTGGTGATGTACGCCGACAGTGAACGCGACATTGAACGCGCGCTGGATTTGGCAGACGAGTTCAAGCTGCGAGCCCTGATTGCGGGCGGCCGCGAATCGTGGAAGCTCGCCGGGCGGCTGCGCCTGGGGGATGTTCCTGTGCTGCTCTCTCTCAACTTGCCGCGGCGAACTACAGCAGCCCTGCCCGAGGCTGATCCGGAACCAATGCGAGTATTGCGCGAGCGAGTGGAAGCGCCACAGACCGCAGGCAAGCTTGCCACTGCCAAAGTCCGATTCGCCTTTCAGTCAGGTGCGATCCCGAATATCTCGGATTTTCTTGTCAACGCCGGCAGAGCAATCGAAAACGGACTCGCGAGAGAGGATGCCTTGCGGGCGCTCACTCTCTGGCCTGCCGAGATCTTTGGCATGGCTAATCAGTTGGGTTCGATTGAACCAGGCAAGATTGCGAATCTTACGGTAACGCGTGGTGATCTCTTTGATCGGAACAGTCGCGTAGTTCACGTTTTCATAGACGGCCGTCCAATCGAATTGAAAGCCGTATCCGCTGCAAACCAGAATCGAGTGAATGCAATTGGCAGCTGGACGCTTGCCGTCGATTTGGGAAAGGGCAACACGGCGGCAACGCTAACATTGCAGCAGGAGGGTGACAGCTTGCGCGGATCGATTCAGGGTTCACTCGGCTCCGCCGATATTGCTAATGCGTCGTTGTCTCCAGCCGGCGAGGTTCGATTCACCGTCCGCGTTACTACGGAAGGCCAGACGAGCGAAGCCAGCTTCGTGGGAACGATCACCGGAAACGAGATGCGCGGGACTGTCACCATTGAAGGCCGTCCGCCGGGCTCGTTCAGTGGGACGCGATTGCCTTCTTAGTTTCAGGTTTTAGGTTTGGGTTTCAAGTTTCAAGTTTCAAGTTTCAGGTTTCAGGTTAGAAGTTTGAACCTCAACGCTGTTGGCCAGGTTGAGATGTGCGATGGATCGGGTGTACCACCAAGCGGTAGAGATTCTTATAAAAATAGAGACACACGTCGCTCTATTTTCATTCGCAGTGGTGAATCGGATTCATGACGTACTGGGGTGAAAACTCCGAAATCCCACCCACGGGAGTGGGTGGGATTGACGCTGGGTGACAAGCGAACCTTAAATTAATTGGAGTTGATCATGAGACAAACCATCGCAAGCGCTTTATTCCTTTCCATCATCGGTGCCGTCTTGCCGGCCCGAGCAATGCCGCAAACACCTCGTCAAAGTCCTACTGAAACATTGATTCGGAATGGAACCATCTTGACAATCACGCACGGTACGCTGCAAGGCTCGGATGTGTTGATTCGCGACGGCAAGATTGCCCGACTCGGCAAGAACTTGACCGCCGGCGCAAACGCCCGCGTGATTGATGCGAGCGGTAAGTATGTCATGCCGGGAATAGTTGACTGCCACTCGCACTCCATGCTTGATGCGATCAACGAGGGATCACTGGCCGTCACCTCAATGGCCCGAACGCGTGATGTGTTGAACCCAACAGACGTCGATCTATACCGCGAGTTGGCAGGTGGCGTTACGACGCTCAATCTATTGCATGGTTCGGCAAATCCAATCGGTGGCTTAAACACTGTAGTGAAGATCAAGTATGGACGGCCGGCTACTGAGTTTATCTTTCCCGGCGCTATGCCGGGTATCAAGTTTGCGCTTGGAGAAAATCCCAAACGCTCGAGCTCACCGAACCTTCCCGGCGTGCAGCGTCGCTATCCCAACACCCGCATGGGAGTCGAGGAAGTAATTCGAGACGCCTTCACACGCGCGCGCGATTACAAGAAGAGCTGGGACGAATATCGCGCCGCCACCTCTCGTGGTGAGAAGAATCTGATCCCACCGCGGCGCGATCTGCAACTCGAGCCGCTGGTGGAAGTCCTCGAAGGCAAGCGCTATGTGCACGCGCACTGTTACCGCGCCGATGAGATACTGATGCTCATTAGTCTCGCGGATGAATTTGGTTTTAAGGTGCGGACGTTCCAGCACGTGCTGGAGGGCTACAAAGTAGCGAAAGAGATCGCGCGGCATGGCGCCGGAGCTTCGATCTTTGCGGACTTTTGGGGTTACAAAATTGAGGCTTACGACGCGATTCCCTATAACGCTGCGATTCTCACTCGCGCCGGGGTCATCGTTTCCATGAATTCTGATTCAGACGAGCGAGCGCGCCGCTTGAACATCGAAGCCGCAAAGGCGATGCGTTATGGGGACCTGACGGAAGAGGAAGCGCTCAAGTTGGTGACCATCAACCCCGCGATACAACTGGGCATTCAGAATCGCGTGGGCTCGATTGAAATCGGGAAAGATGCGGATCTGGCGATTTGGAATGCTCATCCGCTAAGTGTGTATGCTCGCGTCGATACCACTTTCGTTGATGGTGAGATTTTCTTCGATCGGCAGCAGGATTTGGCGCGGCGCAGCCAACTCGAAAAAGAGAGGGCTCAACTTGAACAGGCCGAGCCCAACCGACCCTCAACGGGCGGCACTTCTCCCCAGGCACCGCGCCGACGTCGCCCCTCGACTGAGGATGATGACATGTGGGAAGGAGAGCGGCCATGAAGCGACCGAGTGATGGGGAGAACCGAAGAAGGGGAAACATGGCGAAAGTATTGCTCACTGTGCTTGCGGTCTCTCTACTTACCACCTTTCAGGTATCCGGCCAACAGATTGGCAATCCTACTACTCAACAAGGCTTTACCCCGCCGCGCGGCACATATGCGATCCGGAATGCACACATCATCACCGTTAGCGGCTCCGAGATCGAGAGCGGGACCATTCTAATTCGCGACGGAAAGATTGAAGCGGTCGGCGCGGGCATTAACATTCCCGCCGCAGCCCAACAGATCGATGCCCGCGGAATGACCGTCTTTCCCGGAATGTTTGATGCCGGGACATCGATGGGACTCGTGGAAGTTGGTCAGGGCGCAAACGGTACAGTTGATCTAAGTGAAGTGGGCGAATTGAATCCCAACGCCAAGGCCGTCGTCTCGATCAATCCCCACAGCGCTCACATCGGCGTGACACGAGTAGATGGCGTGACAACAGTCCTGAGTTCGCCCACCGGAGGTCTGATTTCCGGCCAGTCCGTGTTGATGAATCTTGTAGGAACCACGCCACTTGAGATGGCAATCGTTCCTTACGCGGCGCTGGTCATCAATTACCCGCGACTTACTACCCGCCGCGGAGAGTTCTTTTCAGAGCAACCAACAACGAACCTGGCCGAGACACTGACGGCCAACGACCGCCAATTGGATCAGATTCGGAAAATGCTGCGCGACGCCGAAGCCTACGGTCGCGCTCAGGATGCCTACGCGAAAGACGGTTCGCTTCCCCGCCCTGACCGCAATGTAGTGCTCGAGGCTCTGGTTCCTTATTTACGCGGCGAACACCCCGTCATTTTACGAGCCGATCGTGAACCAGAGATTCGAGGCGCGATCAAATTCGCCGAAGAGATGAAGTTGAAGCCAATCATTCTCGGCGGCAGCGACGCCTGGAAAGTCAGCAGTCTGTTGAAAGACAAGAACGTCGCGGTGATTCTGACTGGCACACTCGACCTCCCAAGCCGCGAAGATGACCCCTATGACTCGCTTTACGAAAACGCCGCAAAGTTACAACAGGCGGGCGTAAGGTTTTGCATTTCGACAGGCGACAGCGGTTCGGCAGTGCGGAATCTTCCGTTCCATGCCGGTATGGCGGCTGCGTTTGGCTTGCCGAAGGAGGAAGCATTAAAGGCGGTGACGCTTTATCCGGCGCAAATCATGAACATTTCGGATCGTCTCGGATCGATTGAGGTCGGGAAAATGGCGAACCTGGTTGTAGCTGACGGGGATCCGCTTGAAGCACGCAGTCACATTCGCTATGTGTTCATCGATGGGCGTCAGATTCCCTTGATCAGTCGGCACACGGAGCTAAACGACGCATTCAAGAATCGGAAGTAGCTGTGAACAAACCGTCAACTTCTTGTTTTCTTGAGCAGGTTTTTTGAGAACAATCGATCCACGAAACTACACGAAATGTCCGACATGCTTCAGCTTGTCGTCGAGATGGGCAACACTCAAGCATGATACTACCCGTTTCGTCGTACATTGAGTGTTGCCCAAATGTCCGACATGCTTCAGCTTGTCGTCGAGATAGGCAACACTCAAGCATGATACTACCCGTTTCGTCGTACATTGAGTGTTGCTCAAATGTCCGACATGCTTCAGCTTGTCGTCGAGATGGGCAACACTCAAGCATGATACTACCCGTTTCGTCGTACATTGAGTGTTGCTCAAATGTCCGACATGCTTCAGCTTGTCGTCGAGAGGGGCAACTCTCAAGCATGATACTACCCGTTTCGTCGTACATTGAGTGTTGCCCATCTCGAACGACAAGCTGAAGCATGTCGGACATTTCGTGTAATTTCGTGGATCATGTCTTGGGTCAGGCTTGGATGGGGCACTATACAAGCCACCCGATACTCTCGCTTTCCTAAGGAGGCCATCCCCTTGTGCTCATCTCATACTATCCGCGCCGCGATTCTATTCGCAGCGCTAACCGTTTCTGCAACCGCCTATGCACAGACGAAACTACTTCGGTTTCCTGATATCCAGGGTGACCGAGTGGCTTTTACTTACGGCGGCGATATCTGGAGCGCTCCTGCATCAGGCGGGACAGCAATTCGTTTGACGGCGCATCCTGGTGTTGAGGTATTTGCCAAATTCTCGCCGGATGGGAAATGGATTGCCTTCACCGGACAGTACGACGGAGACGAACAGGTCTACGTTATACCTTCAACTGGTGGCGTGCCGCGACAGTTGACTTTTTATCCAGCGCGCGGGCCTCTGGCTCCGCGCTGGGGTTGGGACAATCAGGTTTACGGGTGGAGTCGCGACGGTCAAAGAATACTTTTCCGTTCGTTGCGCGATTCATGGTCGTTGCCCATCGCAAGGCTTTACTCCGTTTCTGTCGATGGTGGTCCAAGCGAGGCGCTGCCAATGCCCACTGCCGGTTCGGCGGACTTCGCTCCCGATGGCAATCGCGTAGTATATTCCCCACAATCGCGCGACTTCCGTTCAGAGAAACGTTACGGCGGCGGCCAGGCTAACTCGCTCTACATCTTCGATCCAAAAACATACGACACGAAACGGATCACTGAAGGACCGCGTCCGACACGCGACCCCATGTGGATCTCCGACAATGTCTATTTCAATTCTGACCGCGACGGGCATTTCAACCTCTACGCCTATAACGTTTCCAGCGGTAAGACGACCGAGGTAACTACGAACAAGCTCTGGGACGTGCGCTGGCCGAGCTCAGACAATGAGGGCCGGATCGTCTATGAACTCAACGGCGAACTACAGGTACTGGATACAAAGAGCCGTAAGAGTACGCCGATCTCAATCATGGTGCCTGATGACGGTCTGGCTCGCCGACCCAGTCGCGTATCGGCGGCCAACAACATCGAGTCGTACAGTCTCAGCCCCAAAGGTGAGCGCACACTTTTTACAGCCCGTGGGGACATCTTCACAGCGCCAATCGAAAAAGGTCCGACCCGAAACCTGACACATTCTTCCGGCGCCCACGACAAGTGGCCCAACTGGTCCCCCGATGGCTCACAGATCGCGTTTATCTCTGATCAGAGTGGTGAAGAGGAAGTTTATCTGGTTCCTCAGGACGGCTCGAAACCGGCGGAACAAATAACCCATGGCGGCAACGCCATGCGCTACGCGCCGGAATGGGCGCCGGATGGCAAACGCCTCGCGTTTGGTGACAAAGACGGAAAGCTTTATGTCCTGACACTCACCGACCGAAAGCTGGTGGAGATTGCGGACACTCCGCGCGGACAGATTCGCGACTATGTTTGGTCGCCTCGCGGTAACTACATCGCGTTTAGTATGGCCCAAAACTCAAACGGCTTTGCCTCGATCTATATCTGGGGCCCAGGCAATGGTCAACCGCGCCGTGTTACCGATGATATGTTCAATGCCTATTCGCCGGCCTGGGATCCACAAGGAAACTATTTGTACTTCCTGAGCGATCGCGAATTCGCGCCCCAGATTTCCCAGCTCGAATTCAACTACGCGACCAACCGCACGGCGTATATCTATGCGATGGCCTTGCGCAAAGACGTTAAGCATCCCTTCCCGCCAGAGAGCGATGAGGTAACGCTCGCCAAAGCTGACAAACCCAGGGAAGGCGAAGGTGAGGCAAAACCGGAAGAAACACCTAAGCCGGCCGCTTCGCCCCAGCCAGACGCAAAGCCGGAACCGACGCCAAAACCTGCGGTCACGATGTCGATCGACTTCGATGGAATATCTTCGCGCGTAGCAAAAGCGCCGTTGCCGGCGGACAACTATGGCGGCCTTTCCGCTAAAACAGGCCATCTGCTTTATGTCGTGGGGCCTGCGTTTTATTACGGACGCCAGGGGGATCGACCCGCGCAATTGCGAATCTATGCATTTAAAGATCGCAAAGAGACAACGCTCGCTGATGATATGCGCGGCTACGCAATGTCTGATGATGGCTCGAAAGTGCTTGTGGGCCAGGGGCCGAGCTACAACTTGTATGACGCAACTCCACAGGGAGATCGCACGAAAAAAGCCGTCTCGACCGCCGGACTGGTCGTCGATCGCGTTCCCGCCGAAGAGTGGAACCAGATCTTCAACGAAGTGTGGCGCCGTTACCGAGACTGGTTCTACGTACCAAACATGCATGGTTACGACTGGATCGCTTTGAGGGAACAATACAAACCACTGCTGCAATACGTGGCGCACCGCTCTGACCTCAACTATCTGATCAGCGAGATGATTTCAGAATTGACCGTGCAGCATGCGTACATCGAAGGTGGCGATTTTCAAATCCCACCGCGTCCGCGTGTTGGCCTGCCGGGAGCTCGCTTTGAACTGGACCGGGAGTCGGGACGCTATCGAATTGCAAAGATTTACGAAGGCGAGAACGAAGAAGACATCTATCGCTCGCCGCTGAGAGAAATCGGAGTAAACGTAAGCGTCGGTGACTACGTACTCGCGGTTGATGGCGATGAAGTGAAAGGCACTGACGACATCTACCGGCTGTTACGTAACAAAGCTGACAATCCCGTTCAGTTGAACGTAAACAAGATCCCAAATCTCCAGGGGTCGCGCACGGTTACCTACCGTCCGATAACCGACGAAAGCAACTTGATTTATCTTGACTGGATAAACGCCAACCGTAAAAGAGTAACAGATACCACCAATGGGCGAGTCGGCTACATACACATTCCCGACATGGGAGCAAACGGAATCCGCGAGTTCATCAAGTGGTACTATCCGCAGATTCGCAAGGAAGCGATGATCGTGGACGTGCGCGCCAACGGTGGAGGAAACGTTTCGCGCATGTTGATCGAGCGTTTGCGCCGCAAGGTGCTGGCCCTGAATTATTCGCGCACCGTCGACGAGGCAAATACCTATCCTGATGCAGTCTTTGCCGGTCCAATGGTAGCAATACTTGATGGAAACTCGGCTTCGGATGGCGACATCTTCCCGGCCATGTTCCGCGAGGCGGGTCTTGGACCGTTGATCGGCAAACGCTCCTGGGGTGGTGTCGTTGGCATCACCAATCGCGGGACGTTGATCGATGGCGGCGCGGTGTCTGTTCCGGAATCGGGTCTTGCTAATACCAAAGGTGAATGGATTATCGAAGGGTATGGAGTGGATCCGGATATCGAAGTTGATAACGATCCCAAATCGGTCATCGAGGGCCACGATCCCCAATTGGAGCGCGCGATTACTGAGATCATGGCTAAGCTGAAGGTGCCAACGGGTCTCCCCGGCAAGCCGGTGCCGCCAATCAAGACGATTAAATAGTGACATCGACTTTGGAGTGCGGCGGCCCGGCGCCGCTTTGGCCTATTCCGTTTGCACTCAGCTGCGAATCAAGCCATTTCGCTACGAAGCGATTTCACACCAGGGATACCGTCGCGTAGGCCAAAGCTCTGCCAAGCCAGGCGGCGCTGCCAATCAAGACGATTAAATAGTGACACCGACTTTGGAGTGCGGCGGCCCGGCGCCGCTTTGGCCTGTTCCGTTTGCACTCAACTGCGAATCAAGCTATTTCGCTACGAAGCGATTTCACGCCAGGGATACCGTCGCGAACTTAGGCCAAAGCGCTGCCACGTCAGGCCCGGCGCCGCTTTGGCCTGTTCCGTTTGCACTAACCGCGAATCAAGCTATGTCGCTACGAATCGTTTTCACACCAGGAGATACCGTCGCGAACTTAGGCCAAAGCGCTGCCACGTCAGGCCCGGTGCCGCTTTGGCCTGTTCCGTTTGCACTCAACTGCGAATCAAGCCATTTCGCTACGAAGCGATTTCACGCCAGGGATACCGTCGCGAACTTAGGCCAAAGCGCTGCCAGGCCAGCGCACTCCAAATTAGGCGTCAAACCAGGCCCTTAAACATTTCATCAACCGACACTTGCCAGCCTTTCAAGATTCGTGATGCTGCAGCGTCACCGGACGAATACCGCAAGGTTTCCCAGGCTGGTCGATCAGACCGCGATGCGGCATGACGAACTTCAATGGAGAGCGTATCAGGATCGACAAGCCACAATTCGCGGACACCGAGCGCTAGATATGTGTCGGCTTTGGTAGTGCGATCGTACACACGAGTGCTCTTAGAAAGATATTCAAAGACAATGTCGGCTGAGGTTCGCTTATCTCCCATGCTCTCGCGAAGCTCATCCGAAATGTACATCATATCGGGCTCGAGATAAGTTCCGCCTTGAGTATGCCGGTAGATTGGTTCCTTCGGGTGATGCACCTCACCACCGATCTGGTTATCGAGGAGGAACTTTATTAACAACTTGTTCAACCGAGCATCTATTGAACCGTGAGGCGGATTAGGTGGTGGAACCATGAACAGATGGCCTCCAATCAGGTCGTAGTGAGAACGATCTTCGGGCTCCGGTAAAGCCCAGAATTCTTCGAGGGTGTAGCGGCGCAGCAATGGTGAGAAATTGATCTGTTCGGCCGTGTCCAAAGCTTGCATTTCAACCTCCGATTGATCGGTTATGGTATCACTCTCATTCCGTGCCTACCAATGTTAATTGCCCCTTAGGCTTCGAGTAATTACCTTGTGCATTTGCGTCGCACGCAACGTTTCTCCTTCACACAGATCCTCGCGGCCTTTGAAAATGCAGAACCCATCGCAGGCGTGTCTTCCAGTGAACTTTTTACCCACAGGTTCAGTCAGCAAGTCGCTCCCCTTGATCCTAAGCGGCGTAGAGAATGCCGCGTTTTCCCAATGGACCACCAGATCCGGTAGTCGCTGGACCAGCGCGTCCCCTGCGCTCCGAGCTGTTCGAACTACTTCCCGAACAAGGAGACTACCATCTGACGACTTCAAACCCTGCAACATCTGTTCGAGCTCCTGGCAGGTCTTCTCATACTGCTCAGCCGGAACAGTGCCTTTTGATTCGCGTCCAACCAGGTTGACATGGACCCAGCCATGTTGGTCCGCCGGCAAGGCAAAAGCGCGCGTACGCTGCCAATCGTAAATTGCCATCATCGTTGGGCGTGCCAGTCTGAGTGTCGTCGTCGTCGGCATGCTATTGTAGTAAAGCCTTTTGAGTGCGTTCGGAGTGCGACGCTTGGCGGCGGCCATCATCGCGATTGCCCGCTCAGTCCAGGACTGCGAGGTCCAATCGGCAAATCGCGCGTAACCTTGTTCGCACAATAGTGGTGCGAGGAAGGCGGGGACCCCGTGTGTCGGCCTCATTCCGTGCAGCGAGAACACAATTATGGTTGCCTCCGGTCCAACCGCGGCAACCAACTCTCCGATCTGCCGGTCTACTTCGAGATAGATATCTTTCAGAGCTGGTTTGACGGCGGGAGCATCCTTGAACAGACTGTGGTTGTAAAGCGCGTGATCTGAATCGACCGTGTGCCACAGGTAATGCCCGGAGTGGTGGGTTTCGGTGAACACGATGACCGAGAGATGCGGACCGGTTTGTTTAATCAAGCGTTGAGCCAACGTTCCCCGCAACTTAACTCCTTCCAAACACCGGGAGCTTAGGGTCTTTAACCCGTCATGATCACGCGGGCCCGCAGTATCCAGACGATCGGAAAGTAGCGGATGCGGCTCGACCTCCCTGGTAACTAGATTCGACACCACGTCCGGAGCGAACTGCAGACGGCCTTCAAGCAGGTCGTGCGGTCCCCACTCAGACAATTCGAAACCGTCGGTGAAACCGATAAAAGGTGCGAAGGGAACATCCAAAATTCCTACCCGCATTCCTTCTGCCGTTAGTGATTTCCAGAAAGGTTGCAGGTCACGCCCGCTGTAGCGCTTCAGACCCATACTCTCCGGCTGCCAGACCCATTCACCATAAACGCCATGCTTTGCGGGCTCTTCACCCGTGATGAATGTTGGCCAGACCGAACCGCTGCCAATGTGCGCGGGCGATTCAACACGCAACCACTTGCCCTGGACCAGCAGAGACTTGAGCGCCGGCATCTCACCGTACTCGATCAATTGGCGAACGAACGCGGGCTCTGCCGCATCAATGCCAATCGCCAAAACACGCGAACCATTATTCCAACTCATCTAATAACTCCTGCGGGTTGATCCACCTCTGTTCGGCAGCCGATCGGATGCAAGCCTCGACCACCGCCATAGTTTTTAAATTGTCTCGCCCACTCGACTCAGGTTCTTCACCAGCGAGCAACGCCCGTTCGAGCTGGCTTAGGAGAATCTGCTCTTCGGTCACCTTTCGCGAGCCGCGTCTGACTAAACGCGGCAACCTACCCCTTTCGCAAAGCAGCAACCATCGGTGAAAGATGTGCAGGGTCCCGCGTTCTCCAACGAAGCGGGCATAAAACTCCTGGCCGCGCTCGAAGAATTCATGGCCGCTCGACTCGTAGGTGGTTGTGTAGACCGCACGCGTCCCTGCTTCGAGCGTGAACATCAAACGCATTGATGCCCCCACTGGAAGGCGTCCCCAGGGGGCCGAGAAGCTATCAGCGACGACGTTCGTCACTTCTTGATTGAGGACGTAACGTAACATGTCCAAATGATGAACACCTACACCCCAGAGGATGCTGTGCGGAAGCCGGGCAAGAGACTGGGCCATCTCGTGAGGAACGCGATAATACTGACAGACGACCATTCCAATCGCCCCCAGGACTCCTTCTGAAATCATCCGGCGGGCAGTCCGAAACGAACGCATGTAGCGATAGTTTTGGGCCACCATCAACGCTGCCTCCTTCAGCGCAGCCAGTGAAACGAGGTGTGCGGCGTCCACGAGGGTGGTCGCGAAGGGCTTTTCCACCATGACAGCAAGTCCCCGCGAAAGAGCCGCTTCGCATTCGTGAACATGACAATCGGCAGGACTGGCAACAATTACTGCATCGATGGGGACCGTCTTAAGCGCCTCGCTAAGGTCACTGAAGCATTCCCGTGAAGATAACCCCAGGGCTTTTACGGCATGTTGCAAAGCGCTCGGATCAACGTCCACGCAGGCGGACAATTCGTAGCGGTCGTTCTTTTGAATCTCGCGCAGCCACTCCTGCCCACGGGCGCCCATACCAACGACGACTATTCGAATCGCCATTCGTAGAATCTCCCATCGCTGACTCGCGCACTAGCAAGCAGGTCGCGCGTTCGCACGATCAACCTCGCAAACGATCGCAGGCTGCGTGGATGCAGGCTTCCCCAGGCTGCCCAGGTAGTGACCATGAGTTTGTGAAAATTCCACTTCAATGAGTTATCCTCGAGCACCTCTCGCAAAATGGCAGGCGGGTGACCCGCCCATAACCTCATCGCCCCCAGAGAATAGAGGGATGACAGCTTTTCGCGACTATTATGATCGGTATCGATAATCGCCTTTGCCTCGTTCGTCACCGTCGAACTCCGCAAATGGTAACGGTAGTGATAGAGGACCTCTGGTAACGTGACTACGCGTCCCCGCGTTGCCATCCTGCGGGAAAGATCCTGATCTTCACGCATTTCAAACTCCTTGCGATATCCGCCAATGTCTTCAAAAACCTCGCGGCGCAACATCACTGAACCGTGTGGAAACGGCGGAAAAGCCGAGCGCCTGCTGATTCGCCAACGATCACGTGGACGAACCCGGCGACCCTCAGCATCTATGCCGTCGCAGAGCGTGCCGGCTGCGGCGACGTCGCGGTTATCGCGCATAACTTTCCACTGCCGCTCGAGCCTGTCTGGTTCGCACAGGTCGTCGGCATCCATTCGCGCGATCAGGGGAGCGCGCGAGCGAGCAACCACTAGATTCGAACTCGTTGAAAGTCCCAGTCGCTGTCGATTCTCATATATGCGGATGCGCGAATCCTTTTGCTCCCACTCGCGTAATACCGACTCTGAACCATCGGTCGAGCCGTCGTTTAGAATAACAAACTCAAACTCGGTCAGAGTCTGGTTAAGAATGCTTTGGATGCTTTGGTGCAGAAAAGGCAAACCATTGTGAACAGGCATCACCACACTGACGAGAGGTTCTGGCATTGCTAGGTGTCGGCGATTAAATAAGCTCCGCGATTACAGCTATCAGTCTCGCTGCTGGGATAAAGACGAGTTGCGCGATGATTGTTCCGGCCAGTCGGCTAATAACAAACAGTACGATGCAGCGACGGAAATAAGCCTCGGTGGCTTTGCCCGCCGCAACGTCATCGGTGAGAAGGGAAAGGTAGGGGTCAATAAACATAAAAAGCAAAATCGTCGACAAGGCATTGATGACAGGCGAAAGATTGTTCGCCGTAACTCTCAAGTCAGGTCGTAGGTAACCCGCATAGAGTGAGGCGAAAACACCCACCGTTAGCAGAGCCGTAGCCAGCGCGTTGGAAATCAAAATACTTCGCGGCGCCTGGCGTAACGTCAACCGCGTTAAGTTCTCCAGTGCTGGCATACTGGCAGCATTGCGAATCTGCTGAAATCCGGAACGCGACAATGCGCGAAACAACAGACGAGGAACCGAACGATACGTACTCAGGGTTTCTATAGCTCGAGCGAACAAACGTTGAAAGGTAGGGATAAGAAGCAAACCGACGAAGCTTGCGAGGGTTGAAGCGACCAGAAGCCAACGAAAATCAGCTTCGACGCCAGAAAACGCGCCACGCAGAATGTTTTGCTCCACATGTTTGGCGAGCAGCGGTCCCTGAAAGGTATTTGAAGTTCTGGAAACGAGCACCAAAATATTGAATATGGCGAAGGATACTGCGATTCGACCGGTTCTAACGCCGGCGATTCGGACTGCGTAGGACAGTGTGCTGACCAGATGTATGATAAAAGTCAGCACGAAAACTAACTGAACCTGAGTGCTCATACAAGATTACTCGCACAGGTGAGCATTATGTTCATATCGAATTGCTTGCCCGCGCAATAGACTTATGAAAATGAGATCGATTTCTTTCCGTGACGAATTCTAACATCTTTGCGTCACTCATTCCGGCGTGGTCCTGGTCCCGTCCTCTTTCTCCTATCATTTTTTAACAAGCCAAATCCCTCCAGGTTCGTCTAAGATGCAGCACATGATCAGCGGACGAGACATCATTATCATCTCTAGTATTGAGTGGAGCTTCTTGTGGCAAGGACCGCAAGAGATGGCTTCGCGATTGGCGGGCGCCGGTAATCGCGTGCTCTATATGGAAAATACTGGGGTTCGTTCACCGAAGCTCAGTGACGTTCGCCGAGTTGCGTCACGTGTAGTGAGATGGGCGACCACACTTGCCTCAAACGGATTGCAAACTGTGGCGCCGAACCTGCACGTGTGCTCGCCTATGGTACTGCCGCCATTCGGCGGAGCGTCGCGGCGAGAGCTCAATCGCAGAGTATTCCTGCCGATGGTCTGTCGCGCTGCCACGAGTCTGCAGATGCGTGATCCGGTGTTGTTGACGTTCTTACCCACTGACACGGTTGTTGATCTGATTCAGCTCTTGCGCAGTCAGGCGGCGGTAGTCGTCTACTATTGCGCCGCTGATTTCGCCGAACTTTCATCTCGTCCGCTGCATATCGCAAAAAGTGAACGCGAACTGCTGGCTCTGAGTGACCTGGTTCTCGCACAGTGCAGTTCCCTTGCGTCACACTGTTCTCGCTGGTCAAACAACGTTCACATCATTCCGTACGGAGTCAACCTCGAGGTATTTGCGCCACAAGATAGTGCAAGTGCAACCAAAGATCAGGACACTCGTCGAACCGGAAATGCCGCCGACCTGACAAGGCCGATAATCGGATACATAGGTGGACTACACAAACACGTAGACGTGCCCTTATTGACGGCAATGGCCGAGGCACGCCCTCACTGGTCCTGGGTCTGCATCGGTCCGACACAGACGCCTCTTGGAAGATTAGCGGCGCTGCCAAATGTCCAACTTCGCGGAGAGTTTCAGCACACAGAACTGGCGCAACATATTGAGCGCTTCGATGTTGGGATTGTCCCTTACGTCAGCAGTGTGTTTACCAACACGGTGGTGCCAACCAAGGTCAACGAGTATCTGGCGATGGGCAAGGCGGTTGTTTCGACGGCTTTGCCAGCTGTTTGTGATTATCCCCTCTGGCGCGGCATCGTCGTGACGGCCGAACCTCACCCGGAGAGTTTCATCGCCGCAATCGAACAGGCGCTAGCGTTACCAACGGACGAGGTGGCAAAGGCACACCGCCGAAAGGTTGCCGCGCTGAGCGATTGGCAAGCCCGACTGGAACAGATCTCCGATCTAATAGGCGCCGCAATTGAGACAAAGTCCAACCAGGCCGAATTGGTCCCGCAGAGAAAATCAGCTTCGGCGTGAAGGTTGTAGGGGTGCCACTCCGTGGGCACCCCCGCGTTGCCACACAACCCGCGGCCGCAAAAACGGGGGGCCCACGGAGTGGCACCCCTACAACGTTCTTTTTTGATCTAATCCTTCACCAGCAATTTGTCTTCCGTCAACATCGCCTTGCTGCCCTTGTGTTGCCAGCAGCGCACCGGCCCATGTACTCGGCGAGAGCAGGGTGTGCCTTTCTTTGTGCGCGCGCCGCAAATGTAGACTGCTTCCTCAACCGATGTGTTGGCGTTTGAACTGCGGGTGGTTGGTCCTGGCTCACCGGCTTTGTCTGATTTGCTGTTGTTGAAATTGTTGCTCGGTGTATCAGAGAGCGGCGAGTTACGGCTCCGCTCAATAATCAGCGGCGGGCTCGGCGGGCGACCAACCCGGCCAGCGATGAACCCAGCGAAGAGCAACACCATCCCAGCAATCAGCGGCAGTCTGATTCGCTCTTTGCGAAAGTGCTTGGCGCAAGTGTCGCAAAACTTACGACTGGTCCAGGCATGCCATTTGAGGCGAACAATCGTCGCGCCACATTCAGCACAAAAGTTTGGGCAATACATTGTGAGGTTCTCCTGATAATGAACTGTGAGGCACGTCGTATTTCAGGCGGCATTATACCCCAGAGCGCGATGAGGAGCAGGGGCAGTAGGCAGTAGTACGGGTTTCAGGTTTTTGGGTTTCAGGTTTTTGGGTTTCAGGTTTGACGCTTAGGTTTGACGGTTACGGTTTTCGGCAAGCGTTAATTCTCAACTCGATAAGCTGCGCCTGAAAATCTGGAGGGACCTACCGAAACCTGAAACCGAAAAACCTGAACCGGCCTTTAAGCGTCGGAACCTGGATTGTCGCTAGTTTGAAAAAACCATTTTGGGCAGGCATACTCGTCACTCCGGCAGGGTCCGGTGCTTTTATCCATGATCTCTTTACGATTCCCTTCACCGCGTTTTCTAAAACGACTGCATCTCGCAATTTTTCTGGGCTTGTTTCTCCTGATCGGGGCGGCAGCCATTCAATCGCACGCTCAGGAACCCGACGAAGTCGTGACCACCGACACGTCGGTGGTGCAATTAAATGTGGGTGTAGTGGATCGTCAAGGCCGGGCGGTAACCTCTCTGTCGCGAAATGACTTCGCCGTCTACGAAGACAACATTAAACAATCCATTCAATCGTTTGAGCCAACAAATTCACCCTTCAGCCTGGTGTTGTTGTTGGACATGTCGGGTTCAACCATTAACTTTCGTCAACAGCTTAAACAGGCGGCGATCCGATTCCTCGACGCGCTTGATCCAGAAGATCGTGTGGCTGTGATTCAGTTCAATGCGAAAATAAAAATGCTGGCTGGCTTTTCAACTGACCGTAAAAAAGCGGCCTACGCGATCGATATCACAGAGGGAGTCGGTGAGACCCACTTCTACGAAGCGTTGCGCTATTCCCTGGCCGAGTTGTCGAAGCAGGGAAAAGGTCGTAAAGCAATCGTGGTCCTGACCGATGGTATAGACACGCAGATGCGCAATGCGGATCGCTCTGCGGCTTCGAAGGCGCAAACCGACGAAGAAGCGATAGCCGCAATCAAACCCGATGCCAGTTCCACTCTGAATGGAGTTTTGACCGCAGCCGATCGTCAGGGGGTTACGATCTATCCGCTCGCTTTGCCATCCGGCGATCCCAAGCGCTTGCCTTTGCCAGATCCGATAATTAATGGCATTTACTCAGCGGCGCGTACCCGCTTGCAAACCCTCGCGGATCGCACAGGGGGAAGTTTGAATGAGATCCACCGGCTGGACGAGATGTTCCGGTTGTACGCAATCGTGGCAGCCAGCATCAGGACCCTTTACACGGTAACCTATCAAGCTCGCACCGATCGCGCGCATGACGGCAAGTGGCGCGCAATCCGTATCGAAATTACTAATCCGGAATTGATAGCGCGTACTCGTCCCGGTTATTACGCGAGATAAGAATCAGTTTCCATTTTCCATTCATCATTTCTCATGAATTTCTCATTTTTCATTTTCACTCCAGAGGAGTGAGATGTTTATAGCCGGAGTTGAAAAGCCAGAACCAACGGCGTTCGGAGGAGCGGAATGCAACTAAGAGCTTCAGCACGCGAGAACAGTTCCGCTCCTCCGAACGCCGCCGGAGAGGGGTTTTGTTCTTCAAGCTATAAACATGCCACCCCTAACGGGGTCAAACCCGTTAACGCTTCTTTCACCGCTCAGGTAACGGGTGGTGGTATTGATGAGCTCATCTATCGCACAGCTCAACTGGGGCCACGAAACCCACATATTTAGATAGATTTTGATTCGGTTTTTCGTCGCCCGCCTGCAAAGCCAGCCCTCCAAGTTGAACCCAGAAAACCGAATTTGTACGGACTTGACACCCCTAAACCTCACCCTTATATTCAAACCCCGCTTCATGCACCCGTAGCTCAGCTGGATAGAGTACCTGACTACG
>WNGE01002306.1_pt1 | contig 23451 bp, 20 predicted proteins | sample 5400651 | NCBI WGS metagenome assembly WNGE01 (sample SAMN13153370, study PRJNA577476) | soil metagenome | isolation source: 60 cm soil or saprolite under grassland replicate 2 | place: USA:California | collected 2016-06-15
TGGACCTGTGGTGCTCCTACGGTGCTCGTCAGTTTCGGAGGGCGTCCGTCCGGGCGTTGTGGCCCGCGTCCGGTCCGCCTGTAACCAGTCCTGATCTTTGGAGCCGAGACTACCGAGCGTAGTGGCGCTCGCGATGAAGTTCATCGATGAATGAGACGCCAGATCGGTTCGCTCTTGCTGGAGGCGCAGTCGCCGGTGTAGCGGGTACGGGAGCGGATTGTCCGGTGCGGCGGGGTCGACGCTGCGCGTGGCTGAGGTCGCCGGGTTGGGCGAGATGAGCCCGCTGTGTCGGGCCGACCTGTAGCGGGGGCCGATCCGTGGGTCGCGCCGCTCGGCCAACGGTTTGAAACCGTTGCCCCGCATGGGCCGAGCGGCTGAGGACAGCGCTGTCGACTCGGTATAAAGCGGGGCGGCTCGGGGTTGGGCGGAGCAACGGTTTCCTAAACCGCCGGTGTTCTGAGCGTTGCAGCCCGCTGACCTGCATGTTCTTCGCCGTGCCATCGACGCTTATTTTGATCGTTTCATCGTCGTGTGCTCCGCGGCGATGATCTTGAAATAGCGGATGTCGCTGTGGGATCGAACTCGGGGCACGTGCCACATCCTCTTGACCGGATGGTCTCTGGTGAAGCGAGCCGAAGGCGTTGTCCTTGTTGCGCCGGCTGGGTCGTGCATCAGTCCGTGCCCGGTTGATGGTGGCGGCGGCTTTCATGCCGTAGCCAGCTTCTGGGTCGCAGCAACTTCGGGACGCGGAGTGTGGGTCGGCGCCGTCGGGCCGAAACGTGGGCGTCCGACGTCGGCGGTGGCGGGGTTGGTGCGGCGACGGCGAAGTGCCGGGCTCGGTGGGCATCCTCGCGGCGGCGGGTGGCCTCGATCTTGGCGGGTGTCCATTGTCGGTCCCAGTGGACTCGGTTGTGGGAGATCCAGTAGTGGGATTGGCAGGTAAAGTCCCAGTTGCCGATCGAGGGGTGCAACGAGATGGCGATGCCGTCGAAGGTGAGGCGCCATCCGGTGGGTCTGATCGGGGTGACGACCTCCTCGCTGCAGCCGCATAGGCACAGGTGCACGGCGGTGGTGTAGGGAATGCAGACGTACACGACACCCTCCTGGAGGGTGTCGGGCACGATGTCGACGAACTGATGCTGGACAGTGCTACGGCCGGTCATGCGTGATCGTCCCCGGTCAGGGTGCCGGTGCCGATGGTGTAGGTGCTGTGGTACTCGTTGCCAAGGTCAAGGTAGGAACCGTAGAGCTTGCGCCAGCGGATGACGGCGAAGGTTGCATTGAGGCTGTTGAGGTCGCCGGTCTGGATGTTGCGCTCGTACTCGTCGTCCGGGTCTGCATTGTCGAGCGGGATGCGACGCCGCGCGTGTACGTGCGCGCGCTGCTGGGGTGTGCTGGTAGTCACGCGCAGGATGCCCCCGACCGCCCCGTCGACGTTGTACAGGCCCATGCCGACGTCGATGAACGGGACGCCGAAGGCTTCCAGCGCGGTGATGATGTGCCGCTTGGGCGGGCCGTCGTCGATCGCGATGAACACGAAGGTCATGTCCTGGAGGTCGTTGACGTTGCCCTCGTCCAAGTAGTACGGGTGTTCTGTGATGCCGTTGCGCATCGCCGAGTACATCTCGGCGTAGTGCGCCACCTTGGTTAGGCGTCGGCGGAGTTGCCCGACCGACGTGGCGCCCGGCGCCCTGAACGCGTTGTGCTGCCGGAACCTGGCGCCGTCGAAGAGGTGGATCCGCCGGATCGGGGTCTTGGCAATGTGGTCGAGGATATAGGCCCCGCTGCCGCCGAGTCCGACGATGGCGACGTTGTCGAGGGCCAGCTTCGCGGTGCTGTCGTTGATCCCGGCACGGCTGGAAGCCGTGTCGAGATAGCGGAAGACCGCGTCGGGGTCGTCGTTTTCGACCAGCCGGTAGGTGCGGGCGGTCGCGGTCGGGTCGAGCACGGCGGCGTGGCCTTCCAGCATGGCGACGTACGTCGTGATCTTGTGGTGGTAGTCGCGGTAGCCGTCGTCCGGCTTCATGGAGAACAGGTAACGCAGGCGGATGCTGTCGTCGACGCGTTCGTCGATGCTGCTGTTGATCAGCGTGGTGAGCGGACGGCCGTGGTGGTCGCAGGGTTTGTCGCCAGCGAACCGGATGACGTGGTCGCCCGGCCGGACGGTCTGGTCGCCGGCGAGGCTCAGTTCCGACACCAGGGTGCCGAAGCGGACCTCGCCGGCCGCGTTCACGTATGGGACATGTTCGACGACGAGCCGGTTGTCGACGATGGCCACCTCGTAGCCCTCGTTGCGCAGCCGGCGCAGGTCGTCGCTACGACTTGTTAGTGCGTGTGACATCGAAGATCGTGCCCTGCTTGATGGTGACCTCGCCGCCCTCGCTGAGGATGCCCTCGTGTCGCGGCTTCACCGCCCGGCTGTAGGTGACCGTGAACGTGACATCCGGTCCGGTCGGTACCGGGTGGAACGCTAGCCGGACCACCTCGCCGAAGGTCAGTACGCGGTGGTCCACGACCTTCTTCCGCCCGTTCACGATGATCTCGTACCTGTGGCTGGTCGCCCGGGCGTCATCCCCGTCGGTCTCCTGGTCGGTCTCCAGGGTCTGCGTCTCCTTCATCGCATGCTCCTTTGCGCGTTCGTGGTAACGATGTGACGTTGTCGGCTGGTGCCCGGCGGGATGCCCACCGTGTTGCGATCTTGGACTTAACAGATCTTGTTAATTGCAAGATCTGCTGTACCAGAGATACACCCTGGCTAACGTCTCGTGCAAGACCTTTTCGCCGAACTGGTCGCCGACGGCCGCTCGGCTCACGCGCGCCCAGCCGACGGGCCCGCTGCGACCCAGCTCGCCTGGAAGTGGTGGTACTATCACCGTTCTGGTGAACCACTAGATCAGCAAGTAGGGGTGGTCGTGCAGATCCTGCATCGCACCGATGTGACCCGGCATGCCTGTGCCGACGCGAACGCCCTCCTGCGGGCGTTCGGCGCGGCGTGGGAGATGGTCGCGCGGCTGTTGACTGTGCTGTTCAACTCCGCGAACCTCGCCGAGGTAGCGAAGATGGCGTGCATCCAACTGCGGCAGGTCGCCGGTGCGACATGCGGGGTCGTTCAGTTCGTGGTCCGGCACGACAGCGCTGAGATCTCCTTCGAGGGCATCCGCGCCGAGGCGACGGCGGTCGAGACCGACGAGCAGAACGTGCTCCAACGGATCCGGGCGATCGTCGTGGACAGCATCACCGTGACGGCCCCGGTTCCGGCCTGATGGACGACCCGCCCGGCCCCCCGAGGCAGGAGCGCCCCAGCCCCGTACTTGACCCGGGTGACAACGTCGCGGCGCAAAAGCACGCGATCTACAGCGAAGAAGGCGCCGCCGTCCTCCGAGCCGGGTTCCCGCCGGACTGGCTACAGCCACCGGGAAAGATCCTGCAGGCCGAACTCGACGCCCGCGATATCACCCAGGCCGAACTCGCCGCCCGGACAAACCTGTCCGCCAAGCACGTCAACCAGGTGGTCAAAGGCACGGCAAGTCTCACGATCGACATGGCGCTGCGCCTTGAACGGACCCTCGGCACACCCGCCAGCTTCTGGAATCGGTTGGAGGCTAACCACCAGGACCAACGGGCACGGGAACGGGTGCGGTCCGAGTGGGCCCGGGATCACCTCGGCTGGCTGCGCCGGTTCCCGATACAGGCGCTCATCGACCGTGGCGTGCTCTCCGCAGACGACTCCGACGTCACAATGTTGGAGCGGCTGCTTGCCTTCTTCCAGGTCGCCGACCTGGATGCCTACGAACGGACCTGGGCAGAACCAGTGGCCGCCGGATTTCGTCGGGCCCAGCACGCCAACGCAGACCCCTATGCCACCGCCGCCTGGCTACGCCTCGGCGAACGGTCCGCATGGAACACTAAAAGCCAGCCATACGACGCGGTCGCGTTCGCGCGGATGCTGCCAGCCCTGCGCCGGTTGACACTCCTGTCCGATCGGGAAGCGTTCGCGGCGTTGCGCCGAGAGTGCGCCGAGGTCGGCGTCGCGGTGGAGTTCGAGCGGGAGCTACCCGGCTGCCGGGCGTGCGGTGCCGCCAAGATGATCACCCCTACCAAAGGACTGATTCTGCTGTCCGGCCGCTACCGCTTTCACGACATCTTCTGGTTCGCGTTCTTCCACGAGGCCGCACACCTGATCCTCCACCCGAGGCGACGGGTGATCGTCGACCTCGACCTATCCGGCGACGACGCCGACGGCCAGGAGAGCGCCACCAACGCCTACGCCGCGTCAGCGCTCATCCCCGACGAGTACGCCGACCAACTCACCGAACGCACCACCGCACGCCGTGCCACCGAAATCGCCCACGCCATCGGCGTGGCCCCGGGTATCGTGGCCGGCCGGCTCAGCTACCTGCAGAACAACTGGACACGCTACTCCCGCCTGCGGCGCAAACTGCACGACATCACACCGTAGCCTTCAGATCCAAGGACCGCCCATGGCACCGCGCCCCCGATGGCACCACGCACTGAAAGCGGCACAGGCTGAGGCCCTGACTGCGGTCGAAATATACAACAGTCCCACCTCATTGAGACCGCTTGAAGGTTTCTTGGTCCATATGCACGTGGCATGGCTGTATCTGCTCCACGCCGGCTTCGATAAGTCCAAGACCCCCTACCACTACAAGGACCCCAAGACCGGGCGATATGTCAAGGTTGACGGCGAGCGGAAGAGCTGGGAACTCCAGAAGTGCATTGAGTACCGATGGCCGTCCCTCAAAAGTCCCGTACGGCGGAACCTCGAACTCACCGTCCAGTTACGCAACAAGATCGAACATCGGTTCGAGCGTGGCCTGATGGTTGCCGCCTCCGGCTTTGCACAGGCACTCATCATGAACTTCGAGGCGGAGATTCTTGCCAGCTTCGGAAACGCCTACTCGATTGCGGACCGAGTCCACATCCCCGTGGCGCTGAGCACCTTCTCCCGGGAGGGCGCGGCGGCGATGGCCAGCGCCCAACTCAAACTCCCAAAGCGCTTACGCGACTTCTTCATCGACTACCGGGCGAACCTCGAGGACGAGGTTCTAAACGATCAGGCGTTTGAACTTCGCATCGAAATCGTACAGAAGAGGTCACCCAAAACCGAGGCCGACCTAGCGGTCACCTACGTTCGAGAAGACGAGCTCACCGGCGAAGAACTCGATGCGTATCGAGCGCTCGAGCGCACCGGCCGAGTCATCCTGCGCGACAAGAACCGCGACGTCGCAAACTTAGGATGGATGAAGCCGGCCGTTGCTTCCGCCGCAATCCAGCAAGGCCTCGGCGTGCGCTTCAGCGCCTCTGCCGAATTCCCGCGAGCATGGAAGCACTACAAGGTCCGGCCGGACACCGGCACGACCGGCAAACGACGGAACAACACCAAGCCCGAATACTGTCGATACGACGAACCCCACGACGACTACCTCTACTCTCAGAAGTATGTCGACTACATTGTCGCCGAATTAGCTGATCCGGATGCGTTTGAGTCAGCGATCGGCTGGCCACCCAAGGCTCTATGAGCGCGATTGAGAAGTGTCAGGGCCTTGATGTTCGAGGGTCCAGGATCGTTGAAGGGCGGCGGGCTTGCTGTGGATCTTGCTGCACGCCATCATCCGGACCTCGGGGGAGCACGCGCGCATGGTTCTCTGGGCGACCGGCCCCTTTCGGCAGGCTCAGCGGAGCTGCTCGGCCAGTGCGACGATGATGCCCGCGGGGCTGCGGACGTAACGGAGCCGATAGGTTTCCTCGTACTGCCCAAGCTCGCCAATGAGTTCGGCGCCCTTGGTGCGCTGGCGCGCAAGGACGTCCTCAATGTCATCGACGGCGAGCATGATGCGACGTATGCCTAGCGTGTTCGCGGTGCGTTTTTCGGCTCAGCGCCGATCGCCGTCGGCGTGTGGAACCTTTCATCAACGGGTGGCGTCGTCGGTTCGTGGATTTCGGCGTCAGTGGAGCTTGGACCTCACGCGCTGGGAGAAAGACAAGGTCACCGAGCAGATTCTGGCCATGCAACGTCGGGCGGGCGCGTGCCGCCCAGGCACCAAGCCGCGGCGACGCCGTGCGAGGCCGTCGCCGCGGCGGTCTGGCGCCGCATTCGGTAGATCACCACGAGTTGCGGCAGGCGACCACCCGGCGTCCGACTGCCTTCCCGTACAGCCGAGGGCCAGCTCAGGCGCGACAGGCGTGCCTCTCCGCAGACTGCGAACTCCGGCGGCGTTGGCTGCCACACCGCCGTGAATCCAGGCGTCGTTGGTGACGCTGTGAGTGCTCATCGATACAATCAGTGGCCGGGATGGAGGTGGAATGGATGGCGAAGGGCACCTCGTCGGGGCTTTTGGATGAGCGGCGTGCCCAGTCGGTGTTCAAGCACAAGATCCTCGGAATGTACATCCTGCCGTTCGCCACGATGACCGGGTCGAAGGCGACCGACCGGCGGGTCGTGGTGCTGGACGGCTTCGCCGGCCGGGGCCGCTATCCCGACGGTAGCCCAGCCTCGGCAGAGTTGATCCTGCGGACCTCGCTGAACGCTACTCAGGTGGTCATCGAGTCGGTGCTGGTGGAGAAGAAGCGCTCCGATTTCACGCAGTTGGATGCGCTGGTCGAGCGGTACCGGGCGCGGGGCGTACGGTCCGAGGCGCTGCACGGCGAGGTGCTGCCGCATCTGCCGGCGGTGGTGAGGCAGGCGGATGACGTGCCGCTGTTCGTGTTCCTCGACCCGTGCGGCGCGAACATCCCGTACGCCGACCTGGCATCGGTGCTGGCCGGACCGCGCCGAGTTGTGTGGCCGTCGACCGAGGCGCTGCTCAACTTCAGCGCTGATCTGACCCGGCGGGCGGCTGGTGCGTTGAAGGCGGGCCTGCTGGATCACGACGCGTTGCCGGTGATGGACCGCACCTGCGGCGGGCCGTGGTGGCGACAGCTCGCCCTGGACACGCACGCTGGGTCGCGTTCGGGCGACTTTGAGGCGGCTGCGTTCGCGGTCGTCGAGGAGTACGCGCGCCGGCTGTCCACGGTCACCGGAATGTTCGCGGTGACGGTGCCGGTCCGGCGGCGTGAGCACCACCAGCCGATCTACCACCTGGTCTTCCTCAGCCGTCGCACCCACGGGATATGGGTCTTCGCCGATGCGGTCGCCCGCGCTCGTCAGGAGTGGATGCGTGTCCTCGGCCCGGTCGAGGACGACGACGAGGGCGTGCTGTTCACGGTTGCGGAGACCATCGACTGGCGGATCGACGCCGAGCAGAGCACCGCGCAGGACGCGGTCGCCCAGAATCTGCTGAGCCTGGTCGGTGCCAAGGGGCAGGTTCGGCTGGTCGATGATCCGTGGTCGGTGTTCGGCGACCGCTACGGCGTCGCAACCGAGTCCACCGTGCGCAAGGCGATTCGTGCGTTGGAGCGCGCCGGTGAGATCACGGTGGTCGGGCAGGCGAAGCAGCTCCGCGACATGATCATCGGAGGGCCGGGTGCGGTCAGGCGGTAGCCGCCAGCGCCAGGGACGGCATTTGGTCCCAGGTCCGTCCGTCGAGTTGGCGGCCGCCCTGTTTCGGGGTACGCCCGCCCCATTGCTTGAAGAAGAACGGCACCTTCTCGGCGGCGCAACGGTCCCGAAGGTTGGCCACCCAGGCGGGGTCCACCGGCCGGTGCTGCGGCCCCGACTCGCCGCCGGCGATGACCCAGCCGATTCCGTCGAGGTTGATCGTGTCAAGCGGCCCGAGCAGCGGCTCGCAGGAGACGAACCGGACAGCGGCTGGCACGGCGCGCAGGTCGTCGACGCGATGCAGGACGGAGGTGTCCTCGACGGACACGCCCATCCACAGGTTCGCCGGCCAGTCCAGCCGGTCGGCGACCCGCCGGAGCCGGGTCGACCGTTTGGTCAGTATCTGGTACGTGTGCTGCGAGGTTTCGGCGATGACGGTGAACACGTCCCGCACGAAGCCGACCGGCACCCGGGCGTGGAACAGGTCGCTCATCGAGTTGACGAACACGACCTTCGGCGTCGTCCAGGTGTAGGGCTGGCGTAACGCCGCCGAGTGAACGGTGAGGCCAAACCCGGGGCCGGAGGTGCGCGGGTCGCCATCGGCCTGGTACTTGGCGGCGCCCATGGCCTTGAGGCGTTTGGCGAGGGTGAGCGCGTAGCAGTTGTCGCAGCCGGCGGAGATCTGGTCGCATCCGGTGGTCGGGTTCCAGGTGACCTCTGTCCACTCAATCGCGGTCCGTGTCGCCACCGGGCATCACCTCCGCCGATTTCCAACCTAGGTCAGGCTGCTTGATCGCCGATAGTAGGAAATTTTGACCGGGCAAAATTTATCACTACGATCCTGATCGTGCCAGCTGGGCGCGCCCGACGTGAAGAGAGCCGGTTCCGCGAGCAGGCCCAGGTGCTCGCGGCCCGGCTCCGCACCGTGCGTACGGACAGAGGGTTGACGCAGGAGCAGCTCGCCGGCCGAGCGCGCGTCGCGGTGTCGACACTGCGGAAGATCGAGTCCGGGCGGGTGGTCGAGCCGGGCTACTTCACGGTGCTGTCTCTCGCCGACGCGCTCGGCATCGACCTCCGGGTGCTGGGCTGATCGGCCGACGCTGCTGCGGCGGCCGGCTGGTCGGCCCCGCAGGGGCGTTGTCCGTGTGGTGCGGTGCCGTTGCCGAAGACCGGCTTCTGTTCATCCGATCGGGTGACCAGGTCTGTCTGCGGAGCGCCACCAAGCCGAAACGGATTGTCGGTGGTGGCCGCTACCCTCTCAACTGGGCCGTGGAGGTGTGCGCCGCGATGCCGCACCACGGCTGGGTGGGAGGGTGTCCACGGTGGTTGATGCGCCGAGCCGCACGAACGGTCCGCGTGACGACGATGCGCAGACGTTCCAGGTAGGGGTTACCGATTCTCGCCGGGCCATGGCGTATCTGGTGGCGCCAGGCTCGGACGACTACATCAGGATCATGGCGGTGCTGGAGTCGTCGGTGACCGATTTGACGCCGGCGGAGATCGCGGCGCTGGTGTCGGCGACGGGTCCGCCGATGTCGGACACGCTGGTCCAGGCGCGGTTGGACAAGCTGAAGGACTGGATGGCCGCGACCGGCCGCAGTGATCCGTCGCGAATCCGGCGGCACGCCGACATCCTGGCGCGCAACTGGCGGTGGACGGCGACCCCGGCCGGCCGGCAGGTCCACCGCTTCTACACATCGGTGCTGGCTGGAACGCCGGCGATGCGGGAGATCCCGTTGCCCAGCCTGGCGCGGATCGTGGAGTCGACGGAGCAGTTGGCGACGGCCGTGCACCTGCCGCGGCGCGACGACAAGCTGTTAGCCGAACTCATCGGTCGGCTGTTCACCAGCCACGACGACCTTGACACGGCCCTGGTGGGCGCGGAGGACAGCCTTGCCGGACTGGCCGATCGCTTCGATCTCGATCGTGAGTCGACCGCCGAGCTCAAGGGCCTCCTCGTCGACTACGCGACTCACGTCGCGGGAGAGTTGGAACGCGGAACGCAGCGCGCCTTCGACACGCTCAACCGGCTGCTGCGGCCGCACTTCGACACCCTCGCCGCGGTCGCGGTGGCCGGGTCGCAGGCTCGGGCGCTGATCGAACGTGGTGCGCTTACCGCGTCAAAGGGCGGCCGAGTCGCCGACTGGGAAGGGCTCACCTCTTGGTGCGACCCGCACACGGGACGGTCGAGCCGGTTCGCGCTGCGGCTGGTCCGGGCCCTGCCAGGGATGCACGCCAACCTGCGCCGTCTGCACAGCTCCGCCGGGTACGCGACCGGACGGGCGAGGGCGTTGCTGCTGGCCCGGGCGTGCCTGGACCCGCGCTATGGTACGGCGATCCTGCTGGCCGCGACCGGCGACCACAAGTGGCACAAGCTGTACGGCGAGGCCGACGACATTGATCTGGCGAGCAACCCGACCTGGCGTGGCGGGCCGCTGGTAGAGCTACCGGACCTACTGCGGTCGACTGGCCGGACGGGCGCGCGGGGCAGGGCGCCGGCCGCCCGGGATGATTCGGCCGCGCGTGCGGTTGTACAGGCGGCGCGTGAACGGCGGATGGCCGAGCATGCCGCGGCAATGGAGGAGATCCTGGGCGCGCAGCCCGGCCAAGTGTTGTCGCCACAGGCGGCCCGGGTGGCACTGGCATCGCTGATGGCCGCCGTCCGCACAGGACTGACTCCGGGTACGACTGATCGGCGCACCGGGACGCGCGACGGGCTGGCGTGCACACTGTTCCACACCGGCGACGGTGTGGGCGTGCTGCTCGCACCGACCTGGCGGGTACTCCTGCCGCGACGGTTGCCGGTTTTCCACCTACCGGGCTGCTGGGTCACCGCGCCGAGAACAACGAGGTTGGATGGCGCCCCACGCGTCACGGCGGTGTTTGAAGCGTTGCGGGGCGCGGCGTGACCGGCATGGAGCTGCCGACTGGACGGGCCAGGCGGCAGCGTCGCGGACACGAGCCGGAGGCGGCCGCGGAGACCGCCGCGGTTCTCCGCCTGCTCATGGTCCAGCCGTGGCTTGTCGCCGGACGCGATGATGCGGCCATCGCCACCGTGCGGCGCAACGAGGCGGCTGTCCGCGACGCGCTGGGACGACTGGGCTGGGTGCTGGTCGTGGAGCGGGACATCGTCCGGCTACGCAAGTCACCGCCAGTACGCCGGGACGCTTGGGTGGCCGGCGGACCGAATCCGCTGACCTGTTCGTGGTTCTTCCTGCTGGTTGCGGCGGCGGAGTCCATGCCCCCGCGGGTCAGTATCGGACAGCTGGTGACGGCGGCCCGCGCCGCCGCTGCGGAGGCCGAGGTGCCGGCTCCGGACGACAAACCAGAACGGCACGCCATCCTCGCCGCGCTCAAGATGTTGGATGAGCGCGGAGTCGTCGAGAGCATCGATGGGGACATCAACGAGTTCCTGCGCGATGACAACCCGCCGGTCCTCTTGGCCGTGTATCACCACCGGCTGGTCCACGTGGTCGTTAACTTCGGCACCGCCGACCCGGTGACCGATCCGGCAGGCTGGCTGGAACAGGTCGAGCGGGAGATCGATCCGGCCCGGCGCATGCGCCGCCGCCTGATCGATGACACCGCGGTGTACGCCTGCGATCTCGATCCTGACGAGGCGGACTGGTTGTCACGACGGGTCCGCAGCGACGATGGCCTGCCGCTGGCAGAGGCGTTCGGGCTGCACCTGGAGCGCCGCGCTGAGGGTGCCGCGTTCGTCGTGCCGACCGAAGCCTTCCGTTCGCGCTCCGAACTCGGCGACTGTCCATTTCCGGCGGGCGGCACCGTTGCCCACGCCGCGCTGCTGCTCTGTGATGTGGCCGAGATCGAGGGCGTGGTGGACCCGGACCGGCCCGGTTGGCGCGGCCTGGAACGCGAACAGGTCCTGACCCATCTCGGCGTGTTCGCGCAGCGCTATGCGGGCCGCGGTTGGTCGGCCGAGCACGTTGACAACCTGCCCGGCCTCGCGACGGAGGCCGAGTCGTTGTTGGCCGGCGCCGGCCTGCTCCGATCGGACCGCGCGCGCAGGTGGTGGTTTTCCCCGGCGGCGGGCCGCTGGGAACGGCCGCCGGAACTGCGCCCAGCCCCGGACCGTACCTCGCGCGCCAGGACAATCACGCCGACGGACACGCTGCTCAAACCCGACACCGTCGCCGGATCCGCTTCGACATGATCGACGCCTCGTCCAGCGGAAGGAGTCGCATGGCACCCGACGTCACCACGGCCTTGTTCGACGAGGGTTACGTGACGCAGCTGGCCGGGCATCCCGAGAGGTTCACAACACGGTGGCGACTGATCGGGGCCGGCCTGTCCAACGTCTGGCGCTTCGGCGACCTGCACCTGGACGCGCCCAGCGGCCGGCTATTGCTGCGCGGCCCCAACGGCACCGGTAAGACCACTGCGCTGGAGGCGCTCTGGCCGTACCTGCTCGACTTGAACGCCCAGCGGCTGGCCGCAGGAAAAGCCAGACCGACATCGCTGGCGCTGCTCATGCGGGAGGGTGCCAACGGCGCCAAACGCAGGTGTGGATACCTGTGGCTCACCCTGGCCGCGCCGGCCGACGAGGGGCCCATTTCCTACGGGGTCCGGCTGCTCTACAGCGACAGCAGCTCACCCGCGGTCAAGGTGACACCGTTCATGGTGCCCGGTGTGCCACTCCACGACGTCCCGCTCTATGGACCCGACCGAGGATTCCTTTCGGCAGAGCAATTCAGCGCCACGGTTACCGGGGCGGGCGGAACCGTTTTCCTGGACGAGGACGCCTACGTCGCACACCTTGCCACCCGGATCTGGGTGGCCAACGACCGCGAGCTTCTCGAACTCGCCAACCGCATCCGTGCGGTGCGCAACCCCACGCTGCTCGGCGATGTCTCTCCGCGGGCGGCCGCGGATGCGTTACGCGACGGGTTGCCCGGCGTGTCCGACGACGTGGTGACGGCGACCGCAGAGGCCCTCGCCGAGTCCGACGCCACGCGGGCGGCTTTCAAACGCGACCAGGAGGCGGCGGTCGCCCTGGACCGGTTCGCCGAGACATGGGCCGGTCACGTCGTCGAGGTCGTCACCCCGGCACACGCGGTAGCGCGGCAGGCGATGAGCGACGCCGCCAAGGCCGAGAGGGAACGGCGCGGCGCAGAGGAGAAGCTGTCGGGGGCCCGAGAGTACCACGGGCGGGTCGCAGCGAACCTCAAAGAGCTCAAGGACAAGGCCCGCGACCTCGACGCGACGCTGCGGGCTCTGGAGGAATCGGAGGCGTACAAGGCTGCCGGCCGGCTCGCCGACCTGCAGGGCGTGGTTGAGGCGCAGCGAAGCACCGCGGCGGCCGCCCTGGCGGCGTTCCAGCAGGCGATCATGGCGGCCAAGGGACGCGCCCGAACCCTCCAAGGAACCGGCGACGATCTCGTGTCGGATCTCGACGCTCTCGCGTCGACGGCCGGCGCCGCCGACACCCGCGCCGCACCGGACCACATGCCTCTGACCCGCCGCGTCGGGCCACGGGAGACGTACGTGGTCGGCGACGTATCGGTTGATCCAGGCCCGCGGACGGTCATCGACTTCCGACCGGATCGCCTGGACGAACTGGCCACCTTGTGGCGTCGGCTGGCTGACGACCATCGCAACCGGGGCAACGACGCGATCCTCGCCATCACCGACCGCCGCGAAACCAGCGAGGCGGAGCAGGACGCCGCCGATCTCGCGGCCTCGGCGCGTCAGCTACGCCTGCGCGCAGAGCAGGAGCAGCGCCGGCTAGCCCAAGCGACGAATGCCGCCCGCCTGACCATGCGGCGGCTCGTCGACGATGTCGATACCTGGTACCTCGACTACAGCCACCTCGCCACCACCGTGGAGAACGCCGGCCAGGATGAGCACACCGACGTGTCCGACGACCGGCGGACGGCGTGGCGGCCGATCGAGTTGACTGGGCTGCGCGACCAGGAACCCGCTCAGGTTCTGGTTGAGGTCGAACGCCTCGCTGAGCTGATCAAGACCGTCGGTGACGCCGCTGCCGCGATCCTCCGGCATCGCCATCAGCTCGCGAAGGAGGAAGCAGCTCGGCTACGAGCGGAACGCGACCGGTTACGGGCGGAAGCGCGTGAACTCCGCGAGGGCAAACTCCTGCCGATCCCGCGACCGGCGTGGGCCGGTCCCGCCGATGACGGAGAGGCGTTCGCCGACGCCGTTGACTGGCATCCGGACGTCACCGACCCGACCGCTCGGGCCTTGCTGGAGGCCGCGCTCGCGGCCTGCGGGCTGCTCGGCGCGACACTCCTGCGCAACGGCGTACGGACCGCCGCCTGGTACGTCGAAACCTCTGGTAGCCCAGCAGCGACGAACCTCTCCACCGTTCTCGTTGTGGACACCGGCCACCCCAACGCAGCCGTTGCCGCCGAGGTACTGCGCCGGATACCCCTGCTAGACACCAGCAGTCCCCCGCGAGGCGATCGAGATCTGGTCATCGGCCGTGACGGCACCTTCTCGGCCGGGCCGCTGCACGGCCGTCCGCCGGGGGTGGACGATACGGCGCAGCTGCGTCCCGCTGAACTCATCGGCGCCGCGCAGCGCCGGCAGGCCGCCCTCGCCCGGGCAGTTCAGCTCGACGCCGACGCCGACGAGCTGGCCCGACAAGCAGGTGTCCAGGACGGCCGTGCCAACGCCAGCAAGCAGCACGCCGAACAGATCCGCAACGCCTCGAACGCGTTCCCGTCGCGATCCGCCGCGATCAAAGCGGAGGCGGTGCGCGCCGGGGCGGCAGCACAGGCCGGCGAAGCCGCCGAGACCGCGCGAACGGCCGAGACCGAGGCCGCGGAACGGGCCGAAGACGCCCGCGTCCTGCGCACGGAGTGGGAGCGGCGGACAAGATCCCGCGGCCTACCTATCGAGGTTCCTGAACTCGAACGGCTACGCGACGACGGCGAGCGCAACGCAAAGCAATTGGACGACCTAGCTCGACAGCTGATCGAGAAGCTCCGGCCGAGGCTGGTCAGGCTGGCCGCCGACGCTGCAGATGACGTACGGCAATGCGAGTCGCTGCCAGCCGCACACGCCGAAGCGGCTACCGCCGCCGCGCGGGCCGCCAAACTCGGTGCCGAGCACCAGGCGCTCGTCCTGTCTGTCGGCCTCGACGCCGACACTGCGCTGGCCAAACACAAGGCCACGAAGGCCGAGCGCGAGACACTGGAGAACGAAGAAGCCCGTGTTTCGTCGACGCTAGACACGGCACGCGGCGCCGTCCTGCAACTCCAAGCGGTGTCGACACAGGCCGAGACGCGGGTAGCTGAAGCCAAGCTCGGTGCTGCGGCGGCACAGCGCGACTTGCGCACACTTATTGATGTGCCCGGTATCGCCGACGTGCTGTTCGGCCACGACGTCGCCACAGCAATACCCGTCCCGCCGGCCGCATCGGACCCAGAGGACGGGATCGTCGCGGCAGTAAGGCAGGCATTGCAGGGCAAGCGGCCGGTCACACGCCGGCTGCTGCGGGAACGCTACGACAGCTGCAGAGCTGACCTGGCCGGGCTCTGGACGCTCGACCCCGGTGACTCGTACGAGAGCCTCGACACCTACGTGCTGACACACGACAGTGTGGCGTACACCCCGCCTGCCGCAGCCAAGCAGGGACAGCACCTGAAGCAACGCGCCCAGGCCGCGCTCAACAAGGCGGAGGAGTCGGCGCTGCGCGAGTTCGTCATCGGCCGCCTGCCGCTGGCAATCGGCACCGCGTGGGTCAACATCGAAGACTGGATCAAGGACGTCAACCGCAAGATGCAGAAGGCGGCGGCGTCCTCGGGAGTCGGTGTACGGATCAGCAAGGCACTCCTGAAGGACCTCAGCGCCGCCGAACTCACCGTCTACCGTTTGGCATGCAAGGAAACCAGCCGCACCGCAGCCCAACAAGCTGAGATCGGCGAGGCCCTCCAGTCCCTCATCGCCGGCGCGGAAGGCGCCACCATGACCGAGCGGCTCGCCAACGCCGTGGACGTCCGAAAATGGCTGGACATCTCCTACGAGATCGTCCGGCCAGACGGGCAAGTCAACCGCTGGACCTCCAAGACCGGCCTCTCCGGTGGGGAACGCCGCCTCGTCGTGCTCGCCCCGATGCTCGCCGCGGTCGCCGCCTTCTACGACCAGCTGGACCTCGCCGGACTGCGCCTCGCCGCCCTCGACGAGGTTCCCGCCGAAGTGGACGAGCGGGGCCGGGAAGGGCTGGCCCGATACATCGCCGAGCTCGACCTCGACCTCATCTGCACCAGCTACCTGTGGGACGGGGCGCCCGGTGCCTGGGACGGCATTGACGCATGGGACCTTGAAGCCGGACCGGATACGACTGTGGTCGCCTTCCCTATGCTCGTGCGGGGACTGGGCGCGCTGCCGGGCGACACGCAGGAGGAAGTGCAATGACCGAACCTACGTGTGAGTGGTGCTCGGGAGACTGCGCGGACGTCGACCTGACGCCGGTGCTCGGCGAACACCTGGACTGGTTCTGGCGTCAGCTGGCCGATGCCGCCGACCGGCGCGGCGACGTGGATCTCGTTACGGGCAGCGCCACCATCAAGGCGCAGGCAAGCCCGACCGAGCGAGCAGCGGCACTCGGTCTGCTGGGTGGCCGAGCCCCGGCAAGCGGCCAGGCAATCCGGATCAACCTTGCCGATCTCACCGCCCGCATCCACATCCACCACCCCAGACTCACACCAGGGATGGTCGCCGCCCATGCGACACGGCGATGTCTCGGAGAGCGGGCACGTGAGATCGCCAAGCGCCGTGACGCCATGAACCAGTTACGGCAGCATGCCATCGACACCTTCACTGCGGTACCGGACACCGCGCTGATCCGGCCAGATATGCAATCCGTCTGGCCGATCCTGCAGCGAGCAGGCTGGGTCGCACGGTTGGTGGCGACCGACTACGCGGAGCGGCTCATCGACCAGACAGCGGCGATCATCGCAGCGCTTCCGCCGGACGGCCAGCGGATCGATCGCCGGCGACTCGCCGACGCCGTTACCCGCTTTCCACACGCGCTCGATGAGGGCATGCTGCCCGGGCTCGCCCTGGCCATTCTCGTCGGCGCCGACGCCATACCGGCCGGCCTGCCCAACCGCGCTGCATGGGCGGCGGTTGGCGTCGACTGCGACGACCTCACCGGTGGACTGCTCGCTCTCGGGATCTATCCCGAGCGTTGGTCCTTGCCTCCTGACACCGCGGTCACCATCCCACCCCGAGAACTCGGCCGGTGCAGCTGGCCGACACCGCCGCACCCGAACGCCTGCATCTACGTGACAGAGAACCCGTCCGTCGTCACCGCCGCCGCAGACCTCGCCGAGACGCTGCCGGTGGAGCAGCCCACCATTCGGCTGCTGTGCACGGTTGGCACTCCGTCGGTGCGGGAGATCGACGCGATCGCACGGCTCGCTGCCGTCGGCTGGAGGGTGGCCGTCCGGGCCGACTTCGATGAAGCAGGGCTTCAACACGTCGATGCCGTGCTCAGGTCTGTTACGACCGCGCGCCCTTGGCGCATGGGCGTTGCCGACTACCTGGCCAGCCTCGCTGATACCTCGCCCGCCGACCACGCGCGGCTGCGCGGGCGAACCATACCCGCCACGCCATGGGACCCGCAGTTGCAGCACGCGATGAGCGAGCGAGGGCTCGCAGCGTACGAGGAGACGCTCATCGACCTGTTGCTCGATGATCTGACGGTCGAGTAGACGTCCGCGTCGGGCGCATTCGATGCCGTACATAGGACCCACGCCGCCGGCGTCGACCGCGAGGTCGCGGCCAACCATCACGCGCGACATTGCCAATCTCGTCGTTACCCCGCACCCCTGGCGGCCGTTCGGCTCGTTGGATCGGATGGTCCTGAACGGGCCGGGGTATCGCTTCGTGTGTTTCGCTGTGGTCTTGGCTGACGTTAAGAGATGCCGCCCCGTCCCTGTCCGCGTTCGACAACCCGTAACGCTCATGGAGACCCGCGACCCATCGCACGAGTAAGAAGATGCCGGCACCGGGATGACGCTCGCGCAGGACCGATCCTGAAAGATCCGGACGAAGGAGCGTGGTCAGTGGCGAAACTGTGGGTAGGCGTGGACATCGGCAAGGCACACCACCATGTCGCGGCAGTCGAAGGCGACGGCAGGCTGGTGTTCTCCCGTAAGGTCGACAACGACGAACGGGACATCCTCATGGTCATCGCCGAGGTAGGCGCGGTGGGGCGGCCGGTGTGCTGGGCGGTCGACGTCACCACCGGCCTGGCCGCGCTGCTGCTGACCCTGCTGTGGCGGCGCCAGACCGAGGTCCGCTACGTGTCGGGCACCGTCGCGTTCCACATGGCCGCGGCATTCGCCGGGGAGAACAAGACCGACGCCCGGGACGCCGTTGTCATCGCGCACACGGTGCGGATGCGGCCGGACATCCCCGTCCTGCAACCCACAGACCGGCTCCTCGCTGAGCTGAAGGTCCTGACCGGGCACCGCGCCGACCTCATCGCCCAACGCGTCGCCACGCTGTTCCGGCTGCAAGCCTTGCTCACGGCATCAGCCCGGCGCTGGAGCGGGCCGCCGACCTCAACCGCAAAGGCCCGCTCATGGTCCTCGCCTGCTGGCAGACCCCGGCCACGATCCGCCACTCCGGCATCCACCGGATCGAAGCGCTGCTGCGGCGTGGGTTCGTCCGCAACGCCGCCGAGGTCGCCGAGGTCGCCGAGGCCATGGTCACCGCCGCCCACCAGCAGACTGTGACCCTGCCGGGCGAACGCGCCGCCGCACTGCTCGTCGGCCAGCTCGCCACCGACATCCTCACCCTCGACCAGCGCATCGAGTCCGTCGACGACCTCATCGCCGAACAGCTCCAGCATCACCCGCTGGCCAAGATCGTCACCAGCCTGCCCGGCATGGGCACCCTGCTCACCCCCGAACTGCTCGTGCACACGGGCGGCTTCAGCGAGTACGCCAGCCCGCACAAGCTGGCCGCGCATGCCGGCCTCGCCCCAATCGCCCACGACTCCGGCGGCGTGAACGGCAACCATCGTGGACCACGCCGCTACCACCGGAGGCTACGCCACATCCTCTGGATGTCCGCCTTCACCGCCATCCGCATCTGCCCCGCCTCACGCGCCTACTACGACAAGAAACGCGCCGAAGGCAAACACCACCGACAAGCCATCCTCGCCCTCGCCCGACGACGCGTCGACGTCCTCTGGGCCCTCATCCGCGACCACAAGACCTACCAGCCAGCCACCGGCTAACACCCCTCCCCGCTAACAAGATCGCCGGACGGTGCCGCGCCGCCCGGCCCCTCACCGCGCCTTCAAGATCCACCGGAATCACATGGAGACTCCTAAACCGCCGGCGTTTTGCGCGGTACAGCCCGCTGACCTGCGTGTCCGGCGCTCAGCCATCGATGTCCATCTTGATCCTTTCATCGCCGTGTGCTCCGCTACGATGATCTTGGCGTAGCGGATGCCACAGTGGCTGTCATCCTCGCGCACCTGCGGCGGAGCCGCGTCAGCCGTTCAACGATGGGGTGCCGCGGCGGGAACGCCATCCAGGCCCGGCCGCGCCAATGATTGACTGACTTGCATCGATGGCTGGGCATCCGCCGTACACGGCTGTACGTCCGGCCGGTGTTCAGAATCGGCTTACGTTGTGTCGGCGGCGGTCCAGCGCATCGCCTCGAACGAGGCGTCGAGCAGGGCGTTTCGGGGTGCGTGGGTACCCGTGCGGGCGCGGGCGGCGGACAGCGCCGCAGACTCGTCGGCGGACAGGAACGACAACTCGGTGGTGAGATCGACGAACACGCGTGCGGACCGTTCGGCAACGGCGGCGGCGACGAGTTGCTCCAGTTCGGTGAACGAGATGACCGCGGTGGGAAACGGCATCTGCCTCAGGGCCTGCCCGAACATGGTGTGGTTGGCCAGGTACAGCGGCTCAGGCACGACGATGAGGCCGCGTACCGGGCGGGCGTCGGTGGGCAGGTGCGCGAAGGCGGGGTGGCCGCAGCGCCACAGGTCGTATGTCGTGCGCAACTGGTCCTGGGCGTGGCGCACGTCCTTGCCGAGCAGGTTCGTGTAGCTGACGGCGTCGAGGCGCTTGTCCAGGGCCGGCCGCCGGCTCTTGACCTCGACGAGCAGCACCTGATCGGGCAGGACGACGAAGCCGTCGGTGCTGAATGTCGACTTCTCGTATTCGATCTCGCCGCTGACCGCGGCGCCGACGCCGCTGAGTTGATCGAGCTGTTCGAGCACGTACTCCTCGTTCAGCTTGCCAAGGTCGGTGGCGAAGTCGTTGCCGTAGGCCGCCACACCGGCGTAGTACAAGGCGGCCAGCGAGAAACGGCCGGTGACGAACAATGAACTTGTCCGAACTTCGTTCTTGCAGGTGGATGGGCCTTGACGAGATCGTGATTGCGGTCGCGTCGTTGTGGCACAAGGCGGTCATTTAGGAGGCCAGGGAAACGATCTTTACGGGTGAACCGGGTCACGATGTGGTCACGGGTCGGGCCGGGCCGAACGGGTGCATGGCATCTCTGAGTGATCCCAGCTCAGACTCCCGTGACCGAGCATTGGCACCCTGGACGCCGCTCCCTGCGGTACGACGGCGGCTGCGTGACTGGGCCTCCCGTCAGCGATCTTGATCGCGTTCGCGGCGGGCCGTGGGTAGGCCCGCGCGCGGGTGGTGCAGACTGGGCCGGTGAGTCCTGGCAGCCGTGCCCCTCGAGGCAAGCCGAACACGAAATCCGGTCGCCGCTCCGACCTCGTCGTGGTACGCGGAACGGAGGAGACGTGCGACTGTCCCGCGTGTTCGGGCGGGGAGGTGGATCCCGAGCAGATGCTCGCCGAGCTGGTGGACGGTGCCGCCGACCTGGCCGGCTGCGAGGATCCGCTGGAGGCGGAGCTGGCCGGCGCGCTGTTCGTGGCGATGGCGGTGGCCGGCGGTGACGACACGGTACCCGCTTTCGCCCAGGTCTTCATCCCGGCGATCGAGGCGCGTGGTAACGACGCGGCCCTGATGATGCTGACCGCGATCGGTGCCGCGGCCTGCGGCGGTCCCGAGCAGGTGGCCCAGGCCGCGGTGGCGGCCGCTGGCCGGCTGGCCGCCAGCGGCGTCCCCGCGCCGGCCTGGGCCCGGGAGCTGGAGCAGCCGCTGCGCGCCGGTCACTTTACGCGGCTGTACGACACCGAGGGGACCATGTCGGTGTTGGTCGGCTCGTTCCAGCGGGCCGGACGCGAGCACGCGGTCATGGTGGTGGTGGATCACGACGACTGTGGCGCCGCCGAGGACATCTTCATCCTGGACGCGGCTGACCTGCCGGTGGCGCTGAAGGACATCCGCGACGGCGGCCGGCGCGACGGCCTGACCATCAAGACGCAGACGCTGGGCGCGCCGGAGTTCCGCTGGTACGCCGAGCAGGCAATGCAGGCGCGTGCCGTGCACGACGCCGAGAACGGCGACGATGGCGGGCAGGGCCCGCCGGAGCTGATCGACGAGGAGGAGGGGCCCGGGTACGCCGTGCTGGCGGTGCTGGTCCGCGTGCGGTTGGCTGCTGTGCCGCAGCCGCGCAAGCCCAAGGGCGCGGTCGTGTCCGGGCACGGCGCCGGTGGCCAGGATGCGATGGAGGTACTGCAGCAGCTCGCCCAGATGGTCGCCGGTTCGGGCGGCCCATCCGGTCTCGGTCTCGACGTCCTGGCAGCCGGGCGGGCGCAGCCGGCGAAGCTCCCGGCGAAGCGGAAGAAGGCCGCCGGCCCGGCACCGGTGTACCAGCTGAAGGTGAGTCTGCGGGGCGCGAAACCACCCATCTGGCGGCGGCTGTTGGTGCCCGCGGACATCAGCCTGGCCCGGCTGCACGCCACCATCCTGGCGGCCTTCGGTTGGCACGGCGGGCACATGCACGTGTTCGAGACGGCGTATGGCGACTTCGGGCGCGCCGACCGCGAGTTGGGGCACCGGGCCGACGGGTCGGTGACGTTGGAGCAGGTCGCGCCGGAGCTGAGAGACAAGATCCGGTACACGTACGACTTCGGCGACGACTGGGTGCACGACATCGTGGTCGAGAAGGTGCTCGAACCGGACCCGTCGACAGCCTGTCCCCGGTGTACCGGCGGGAAGCGGGCCGCCCCGCCCGACGACTGCGGTGGGATCTGGGGCTATGAGGAGCTGGTCGAGGTGCTGGCCGACCCCGCGCACCCCGAGCACAAGGAGCGGCTGGAGTGGCTGGGGCTGGCCGATGCGGGCCAGTTCGCGCCGGACGCCTTCGACGTGGAGGCGGTGAACTGCCGGCTGGGCGCCCTGCGCTGAACGGCCGGCCCTTCGCCGACCCGGCAGGCATGCGGCTGCTCGCGCCGGGTCACGATCGGCCGAGGAGTCCGGGAAGCTGGGCCCGCTGATAGCTGAGCTCGTCCGGGCTTCGTTTCCGCACGTCGGTATGGGTTGACAGGGCAGCGGTTGGTGGTCAATCCCCGGCCAATGGCGGTGATCAACTTTGGCTGACGGGGGCCTATCATGATCGACGCAGCGGGTAACGGTGTGATCTCGGGCCGGGCGGGACCGGCGTGGAAGATCGCAAATAGAGGCAAGCCCCCGTAGATCCGTTCTGTGACAAACGACCAACCAGGGGCCTGCGGGCCGATCATCTACGGGGTACCTCTCAAGACGCCGCCCGGGGTCGTGGCTGACTTCGCCGCGGCGCTGGGCCGCCACCACCGGCGGATCGGGTCACGCTGGCGGGCCCACGAACTGATGACCCAGGCGGTGCTGACGTTGGCGTATCTGGAGGGCGGGCACACCTACCGCAGCCTGGCCGCGGGCAACGGCATCCCGCGCAGCACCTGTCACACCTACGTCCAGGAGGGCATCAAGGTCCTGGCGCGGCGGGCGTTGCCGCTGACCGAGGTGGTGCGCCTAGCGGTGAAGGCTGGATGGGACTGCCTGATCGTGGACGGGGTGAACATCCCGACCGAGCGCATCGCCGCGGCCTTCACCCGCAAACAGCACTGGTTCAGCGGGAAACACCACCGCCACGGTGCGGCGGTGCAGACCGTGGCCGCCCCGGATGGGGAACTGCTGTGGGTCTCCGGCGTCCTGCCCGGCAAGACCGTGGACATCACCGCGGCCCGCCGGTTCGGCATCGCTGAGAAGGTGCTGGCGTTTCTGGGCTTGCTGGCCGATCTGGGCTACATCGGCCTGCACCCCGACGCCATCGTCGGGTACAAGCGCACCCGCAGGGACAAGACCCTTCCGGCGGGTAAGAAGGCCGCCAACGTCGCCCTGGCCGGGCTGCGGGCGATCGGCGAACGCGGCAACGCCCAACTCAAACAGTGGAAGGTGCTGGCCAACGATTTCCGGGGCAACCCGCGGCGTATCACCAGGATCGTCAAGGCGGTGCAGGCCCTGCAGTACCTCATCCGTGACCCGTTCGGCCCGGCCCGACCCGTGACCACATCGTGACCCGACTCACCCGCAAAGATCGTTTCCCTGGCCTCCTAAATGATCGCCTTGTGCCACAACGACCCGACCGCAATCACGATCTCGTCAAGGCCCGCCCACCTGCAAGAACGAAGTTTGGACAAGTTCAATGGCTGGGGTGCCAGCCCGGTCCCGTCGGCCAGCACGACGAACGGCCGGTCGACCAACGGGTGAAGTCGTGCTGGCGCAGCTCCGGCCGGCGATTGCGGATCGCCCGCGCCGCGCGGCGCAGCTCGGCGGCCGGGGCGCTCAGCCGCGTGGTGTACACGCGCACGATCTGCTCTGTCGAGACCTTCTCCCGAACGGGCGCGAAGTGCGGCAGGTCCAGCCACGCCGGGTTGAACTGGCCGCGGTTGCTCATCACGGCGGCGAGGAAGAACGGGGCCAGATCGGTGTACACGTCGATGTCGCCGCCGAGCAGTTCGGCGACCACCGCGTCGCTGAGCACCTTGTACTTTGGCCGCGGAAACGGGCGCTTGAGCATCGGCCGCATCCGCGCGGTGT